>Ga0325400_1004500_pt1 | contig 12902 bp, 14 predicted proteins | sample PopdelMetagenome_2_FD_205662 | JGI IMG/M metagenome (GOLD analysis project Ga0325400, IMG submission 205662) | Populus deltoides microbial communities from Bellville, Georgia, United States - Xylem-PdKOR-R1 | ecosystem: Host-associated > Plants > Phyllosphere > Stem > Wood/Secondary xylem...
TCTGCGCGCCCAGCCAGGCTATGTTGGCCAGCCGGAACGCGCCGTGGTGGAACCAGTCGTCGCCCATCCAGCCGTCGATCATCGGGCTTTCGGGCGCCGCGACCTTGAGCGCGGGGTGCGGGTTCAACAGCGCCATGACGACGGTGAACCCTTCGTAGGACGAACCGATCATGCCGACGCGCCCGTTCGACTCGGGCAGGTTCGCCTTGTTCACCAGCCAGTCGATCGTGTCGTAGGCGTCGGTGACGTGGTCGACTTTCGTCGGGTTCAACGGGCCGATGACGGGCCGCGTGACGACATAATCGCCCTCCGACCCGTATTTGCCGCGTATGTCCTGATAGACGCGGATATAGCCGTCGCGCACGAACGCCTCGTCCGCCAGCGGCAGCGTGGAGATCATCTTGGGGCTGTCGGTGCGGTTGGCGCGCCCCTTGGCGTTATAGGGGGTGCGCGTCAGCACGATGGGCGCGTTCACCGCCCCCTTGGGCACGACGATCACCGTGTAGAGCTTGGTGCCGTCGCGCATCGGCACCATCACCTCGCGCTTGTCATAGTCGTAGCCCTGGGTCGGGGGCGTGAACTTCTGCGGCACGTCGCCGCCGGTCGTTTCCGTACGCGCCTGATTGTCCTTGGGGGCGGGCGCCTGCTGCGCGGCCAGCGCGGAGGACAGGAGCAGGGTGGCAGCGCAGAGGGGGCCGAACCGCATGGGACATCGTTCTCCGGACGGAGGTGACAGGGTAACACGGACCATAGGCCCGCCGTCTGCCCGACGACAAGCGGCATGTGTGCTGTCGCAACTGCCCGTCAGACCCCCGTGCGCCTGCTGCCGCCGGATCGGGCCGAGCGGCATCGGTCATCGGGCCGCACGGCCGGCGCCACCCCCCGCAACGGCGGCGATCCATCGCCAGTCGCTTGACGCCCGCCCCCCGCCCGCACCACTAGCGGCCATGCCCGCCTCCACTCCCGACGATCCCCACGTCTTCAAGCGCCGCGGCGTCCTGTTCGTGCTGTCGTCGCCGTCGGGCGCGGGCAAGTCCACCATCGCGCGCAAGCTGCTGGCGGCGGAGCCGGAACTGGGCGTCTCGGTGTCCGCCACCACCCGCGCGCCCCGGCCCGGCGAACAGGACGGGCGCGACTATCACTTCGTCTCGCTCGACCGGTTCCGGAAAATGGTGGCGGCGGGCGACTTCCTGGAATGGGCGCACGTCTTCAACCACCGCTACGGCACGCCGCACGCGCCGGTCGACGCGATGCTGGCGGGGGGGCAGGACGTATTGTTCGACATCGACTGGCAGGGCGCGCAGCAGCTGCACCAGATCGCGGGCGGCGACGTGGTGCGCGTGTTCATCCTGCCCCCCTCCATGGCCGAACTGCACGAGCGCCTGAAGCGTCGCGCCACCGACGCGCCCGAGGTGATCGACGCCCGCATGGCGCGCGCCGCCAACGAGGTCAGTCACTGGGACGGCTACGACTACGTCCTGGTCAACGACGACGTGGAGCGGTGTTTCGAGAGCGTGCGCACCATCCTCAAGGCCGAACGCCTGCGCCGCAGCCGCCAGACCGGGCTGATCGGCTTCATCCGCGGGCTGACTCGCTAACCCCGCGCCAGCCGCCCGAAGCGCACGCCCGCGTCGTAGTCGCGCCGCCGGTTCGCCTCGGCCTGCTCGGCCAGCGGGTCGCGGCCCCAGCGTTCCGCCTGCCACGTCTCGTCCAGCGTCGCCGCCGCCCAGCCCGCGTCCGGGTCCAGACTCCCCGCCGCCACCATCAGCGCGATCAGCAGCGAGCCGGTGGTGGCGATCACCGGCGACAGCCCGGCCAGCCGCCATTCGTCCATCGCGCCCACCGCGTCGCGCAGCCGGGCCAGCGTGGCCGGCGGCTGGGGCCGGTGCATGATCCCCGTCGCCACCTCGAACGCCACGTCGTAGCGCGCGCGCGCCCAGCCCAGCACCGGGTCCCACGCCGCCGCCTGCGCCGCCACCAGGTCGGGCGGCGCGTCGGCGCGGTAGCAGGTGAGGTCGCTCTCGCCGTACGCGGCCAGCCCGTCCGCGAAGGCGGCGCGGTCGGCGGCGATCCGGTCGACGGCCGCGTTGGCCAGCCCCGTCAGCACCATCGCGCGCGGGTCCAGCACCTCGCCCACGCCGCGCCATTCGTCGGCCACCGCCTCCGCCAGCGCGGGGGTCGGCAGCAGCAGCGCGGCCCGCCCCGGCGTCCGCACCGGTCGTCCGTCCAGCATCACCGATCCGTCCGCCGCGACGGCCACGTCCGTCCAGAACCGCTTCATTCGATCTCGCCGTCCTTGGGGCTTCTCCACCGCCGCGCCAGGTGCCGGGGAACCACCGCCACCACGATCATCGCCGACACCAGGATCGCCGCCCCCAGCCAGCGATGCCCGTCGCCCGCCGCGCGGCCCATCAGCACCAGCCCGAACACGGCACCCGCGACGCCCGCCAGTTCGGCGCCGCGCATCGCGAGCCAGCGTCGCCGCGAGGTTTCCTCCGGGTCGTCGCTCACGGCCGCACCAGCAGGGCGGGGATCTGGTCCGGCCGCTCCGCCACGCCGGCCGCGCCCGCCGCCAGCAGCTCCGATACCGCGTGATAGCCCCAGGCGACGCCCACCGCCCGCGCGCCCGCGCCGCGCGCCATCGCCATGTCGAACGCGGTGTCGCCGATCATCGCCGTGCCGTCGGGCGTCGCGCCCGCCTCCGCCATTGCCACCCGCAGCATGGCGGGGTCGGGCTTGGACGGATGGCGGTCAGCGGTCTGGAGCGTCGCGAATCGGTCGGCGATCCCGTGCGCGGCCAGCACGTGGGCGAGGCCCCGGTCCGACTTGCCCGTGGCGACGCCCAGCACCCAGCCGTCGTCGCGAAGCCGGTCCAGCAACTCCGCCACACCGTCGAACAAAGGCTCCGGCTCCAGGGCGCCCGCCGTCCTCAGGGCCCGATAGACCTCGCGATAATCCGCCGTCAGCCGCGCCAGCGTTTCGGCATCCGCGTCGGGCAGCAGCACGCGCATCGCCTCGGGCAGGCTCAACCCGACGATGGCGCGCGTGGCGGCGTCGGGCGGCGGGGGCAGGGCGGATCGATCGAACGCCGCCGCCATCGCCCGGCAGATATTGGCCTGTCCGTCGACCAGCGTCCCGTCGCAGTCGAACACGGCCAGGCGCTTGGTCGTTTGCAATCCGGTCATCTGCGGCCCGGTCCGTCGCTCCCGCCGCGGCTGCGCCGTTCGCCGCGCCGCTCCTTGCGCACCGACTTGGCGTGCGCCTTGGCGCGGGCCTTCACCACCGCGCGGGTGGGTGGCGCGCGTTCGGCGTCGTCGGGCAGCGCCTCCGCCGCGATCTCGTCGAAGCCCAGGCTGTTCATGCTCTCGGCGAAATGGTGGGGCAGCTCGGCCGTCACGTCCAGCCGGCCGCCGTCCGGATGGTCCACGCGGATGCGGCGGCTGTGCAGGTGCATCTTGCGGCTGATCCCGCCGGTCAGGAACGCCGCCGCCCCGCCGTATTTGCCGTCGCCGACGATGGGGTGGCCGATCGCGGCCATGTGCACGCGCAGCTGGTGCGTGCGGCCCGTATGCGGTTGCAACTCCACCCAGGCGCAGCGATTGCCCGCGCGCTCGATCACGCGGTAGCGCGACCGGGCGGCCAGCCCGTCCTTCTCGTCGACGTGCATCTTCTCGCCGCCCGTGCCGGGCTGCTTGGCCAGGGCCAAGTCGACCACCCCGTCGTCGACCGAGGGGACGCCGACGATCAGCGCCCAATAGGTCTTGCGCGCGGTGCGGCCGGAAAAGGTCTTGGCGAAGAACGCGGCGGCGCGCGCGTTGCGCGCCACCAGCAGCGCGCCCGACGTATCCTTGTCCAGCCGGTGTACCAGTTTCGGCCGCCCCTCGCCGTCGAAGGTCAGCGCGTCGAGCAGGCCGTCGACGTGTTCGGCGGTCTTGGTGCCGCCCTGCGTCGCCAGCCCCGGCGGCTTGTTCAGCACCAGCGCGGATCGGTCGCGGTGGATCACCATGTCACGCGCGAAGGCGGCTTGGTCCTCGCTCAACGGAGACCGTTCGCGGCGCGGTGCGGCGGGTGCCGCGCGTTCGGGCTCGTCGGGGGGCACGCGCAGTTGCTGGCCCTCGGCGATCCGGTCGCCGGGCGCCACACGCGCGCCGTCGAGGCGCACCTGACCCGTCCTGGCCCAGCGCGCGACGGTGGCGAAGGGGGTATCGGGCAAGTGACGCTTGAACCATCGGTCCAGGCGCGCGCCGTCGTCGTCCGCGCCGACCGTGAACTGGCGCACGCCCGCCGGCTCCTTGCTCACGCCGCCGCTCCCGCGCGCACCAGGGCCAGACCGAACGCCAGCCCGCTGATCGCGCCCGCCATCGACAGCGCGACGTAGCCGAGCGCGGCGAGACCCTGTCCCCGCTGCCACAAGGTCACCGCGTCCAGCGCGAAGGAGGAAAAGGTGGTGTAGCCCCCGAGCAGCCCGACGCCCGCGAACAACCGCCAGCTCTCGCCGCCCCCGGTCCGCGCCAGCACGCCCGCCAGCACCCCCATCAGGACGCCCCCCGACAGGTTCACGAACAACGTCCCCCACGGATAGGTCGGCCCCAACCAGCCGCCGAACGCCCGCCCCGCCAGAAAGCGCGCGCCCGAACCGAGCGCGCCGCCCGTCATCACCAGCAACATCTGCATGGGGACCGCCCTACCGCGTTCGGGCGGCGGGCGGAACCGGGGTAGCGTTCTCCGATGCCGGACAGCCCAAAGTCGCCGCTACCGCGTCCGCCGACGGCGCCTGATTGGGTCCCGGCGGGATGAAGGCCGGGCCCGGCGTCCGCCCGCGCAGCGCGTCGATCTCCGCCCGGCGGCGCGCGAGGTAGAAGGCGCGCGTGGCGGCGTAGGGGTCCGGTGCCGAGCGCAGGCACGTCAGCGCCCCGTCCAGCTGGACGCGATAGTCGAGCGAACTCAGCACCCCCACCGGGATCGCCACCGCCTGGCTGCGCAAGGGGCGTACGGGGCCGACGGGCACGATGAACTGGTCGGCGAAATTGCCCAGCAGGTCGCGCAGCGTCGTCGGCCCGATCAGCGGCAGAAAAAAGAACGGGCCGGGACCTACCCCGTAGAAGCCCAGCGTGTTGGCGAAGCTGTTGCGCCGCCGGGGCAGGCGGAACGGCTTTCGCCGCGCCACGTCGAACAGCCCGGCGACGCCCGCGGTGGTGTTGACCAGGAATCGCCCCGCCGTCTCCGCCGCCTTGCCGGGCTTCAGCTGAAGCAGATAATTGGCGAACACCACCGGCTCGCGCAGGTTGAACAGGAAATTGCGCAGCCCGTCGCGCAACGGGCTGGGCGCCCCCTTGGCATAGGCCCTGGCGACGGGGCCGATCAGCGCGCGGTCCACGCCCTGCACCGTGTCGAAGCTGCGGGCGTTGAGCGCGCCCAGCGGGTCGCCGCGCCCGCCCCGCGCGCGCACCACCACGTCGGCCGGCACGTCGGCCGACTGATCCGCGGGCGGCGCGTCGACGAACACGACGGGCGGCGGCAGGGCGATAACGGGCGCCGCGGCGGCGGGGGGCGGGGGCCCCTGTTGCACCGCGGCCGCGGCCAGCGCCGTCACGAGGGATAAAGGGGCGATCCGGGCTGCTCCGCTGTTACGCCGCCCTTGCACCGCCGCGACGGGCCGCTCAAGCGCCGCGGTGACGGGGCCGCCCTTTCGCCGCGGCGGACCCCGCGCTACGCGCCCGGGCATGACGGACGCGGGCGGTGTCACGAGGCGGCGGCTCCTGGCGGGCGGCGGGGCGGGCGTCGGGCTGGTGGTGGCCTGGGGCCTGTGGCCGCGCAGCTGGCCCGACGCGCTCGCCGAGGCGCCGGGCGAACACGCGGTGGCGGGCTGGCTCAAGCTGGCGGAGGACGGCGCCGTCACGCTCGCCTGTCCCCAGTGCGAGGGCGGGCAGGGCAGCTGGAGCGCGCTGGCCCGCGTCGCCGCGGAGGAACTGGGGGCGGACTGGCGCCAGATGGGCGTCGAGGCCGCGCCCGTCGGCGGGCGCTACGCCAACCCGCTGGGGCTGGACGAATTGCTGGAGGGCATGTTCGCCCGCGCGCCGCGGTTCCTGCGCGCGCGGGCGGCGGAGGCGTCGCCGCTGCTGCTGACCGCCGGCTCCACCAGCGTCCGCGCCTTCGAGGAACGCGTGCGCGAGGCCGCCGCCGCCGCGCGCGCGATGCTGGTGTCGGTCGCCGCCGATCGCTGGGGCGCGGACGCCGCGGACTGCCGGACCGAGCGGGGATTCGTGGTCGCGGGCGACCGGCGGCTGCGCTTCGGCGAGCTGGCGGCGGACGCGGCCGCGCTCGACCCGCCCCGGCCGGCGCCGGTTCGCGGCCCCGTGCGCGGGGCGGGGACGCGGCGGCTGCCCCGCCTGGACGCGGCGCCCAAGGTGGACGGCGCGGCGGTGTTCGCGGGCGACGTGCGGCTGGCGGACATGGTCCATGCCCGCGTCCGCGCCGGGCCGGTGGGGGCGGGGGGGGAGGGCGGCCGGCTGATCGCCCACGACCGCGCCGCCGCCGAACGCGTGGCCGGGATGCGCCAGGTCGTCGCCACCGATCGCTGGGTGGCGGCGATCGCCACCACCGGCTGGGCGGCCGAACGCGGGCTGGACGCGTTGTCGCCGCGCTTCGCCACGACGGACCCCGCCGACGACGCCGCGATCGACCGCGCCCTGCGCGCCGCCCTGCTCGCGCCCGGCACGTCGATGGGGGGGCAGGGGGATCCCGACCTGCTGCTGAAGGGGCCGGGCGTCGTGTCCGCCGAATACCGCGCCGCGACCGGGCTTCACGCCGGGCTGGAAACGGCGAGCGCCGCCGCCTCCTGGCGCGACGGCCGGCTTGAACTCTGGGCCCCGACCGAGGCGCCCGCCCGCTGCCGCGCCGCGGCGGCCGCGGCGGCGGGCGTGTCGGAAGACCGCGTCACGCTTCATCCGACGCTGGCCGGCGGCGCGTTCGGCGCGCGGCTGGAACCCGACGCGGCGGCGCAGGCGGCGCTGCTGGCAATGAAGCTGGGCCGCCCGGTCAGCCTGGCGTGGACGCGCGGCGAGGAGGTGGCGCAGGGGCGGCACCGTTCGCCCGCGCTGGCGCGGCTGTCGGGCCGCACCTCGCCCGCCGGCCGCGTGCCGGCGTGGCGCGCCGACCTGGCGAGTGCGGCGACGGGGGCGGGGCTGGCGGATCGGCTGGCGCCGGCGGGGCTCTGGCCCTTCGCGTCCGACGGTGATCCCTACTCGGTCGGCGGACTGGCGCCGCCCTATAGCTTCGGCGCCTGGGCGACGGCGCACCACCTCGCCGATCTGCCGTTGCGCACCGGCCACCTGCGCGGCGGCGCGCATGGGGTGAACTGCTTCTTCACCGAGAGCTTTCTGGATGAACTCGCCGCGGCCGGCGGGCACGAACCGCTGGGCTTCCGCATCGCCATGCTGGGAGCCGAGCCGCGGCTGGCGCGCTGCCTGTCGACGGCCGCCGCCTTGGGCGGATGGGACGGCGGGTCGCGGGGGTCGGGCCAGGGACTGGCCTGCCACCGTTTCCGCGGCAGCTACGTGGCGGTGCTGGCGGAGGTCGGGATCGGGCCGGGGGGCGGCCCTCGCGTCGACCGGCTGGTGGCGGCGGTGGATTGCGGCCGTGCGGTCGACGTCGACCTGGTCCGCCAGCAGGTGGAGGGCGGGCTGGTGTTCGGCCTGGGGCTGGCGCTGGGGGCGTCGACGGGCTGGGCGGGGGGGCGGCCCAGCGCGCGCGGCTTCGACCGCGTCCGCCTGCCGCGCATGGCCGATTGCCCGGACATCACCGTCGAGCTGATCGACAGCGGCGAGGCGCCCGGCGGCGTGTCCGAGCTGGCGGTGCCCCCCGTGGCCCCCGCGATCGCCAACGCGCTCCACACCCTCACCGACCGTCGCTGGCGCACCCTGCCCCTGGCTTGAGGAAGGGCATGGCCGAAGCGGGGACCGCCCCCTAGATGCGTGTCCGATGACCCCGCCCGACCATCCGCCGATCCCCCCGCGCCGCGTCGGCGTCCTCTTGGTCAACCTCGGTACGCCCGACGCCGCCGACCCGCGTGCGGTGCGCCGCTACCTCAAGGAGTTCCTGTCCGACCGGCGCGTGGTCGAATTGCCGGCGATCGCGTGGCAACCGATCCTGCGCAGCGTCGTGCTGACCACCCGCCCGCGAAAGTCCGCCCACGCCTATGGCCAGGTGTGGCGACCCGACGGCTCGCCGCTGGCGGCGATCACACGTGCGCAGGCGGCGGCGCTGGAGGGGGCCTGGGGTCGGCACGTGCTGGTCGACTGGGGGATGCGCTACGGCAATCCGGCGGTAGGCGACCGGCTGCGCGCGTTAAAGGAGGCCGGATGCGAACGCGTGCTGATCGCGCCGCTTTATCCGCAATATTGCGCGGCGACGACCGCGACCGCCAACGACAAGGCGTTCGACGCGATGCGCGCGATGCGCTGGCAACCCGCCGTCCGCACGCTGCCGCCCTATCACGACGACCCGACCTATATCGACGCGCTCGCCCGCTCGGTGACGGAGCAGCTGGCGGCGCTGGACTGGACGCCCGACGCGCTGCTGGCGAGTTTCCACGGCATGCCCAAGCGGACGCTGGCGCTGGGCGATCCCTATCACTGCCACTGCCAGAAGACGGCGCGGCTGCTGGCCGAACGGCTGAACCGGCCGGTCGAGATCGCGTTCCAGTCGCGGTTCGGCCCCGCGCAATGGCTGGGCCCCGCCACCGACGCGGTGCTGGCGGCGATGCCGGGGCGCGGGGTCGCCAAGGTGGCGATCGTGGCGCCGGGCTTCTCGGCCGATTGCGTGGAAACGCTGGAGGAGCTGTCGATCCGCGGCCGCGAGACGTTTGAGCAAGCCGGCGGCACGCATTTCGCCTATCTCCAATGCCTCAACGACACCCCGGTCGGCATCGAAATGTTGCGCGCCATCCTGTCGCGGGAGCTTGAGGGCTGGGTGGCCGTTCCGTAGCGTCAACGCGACCAAACGCGAACGGAGAGGTGAACATGGCACGGATAGCAATCGTGACGGGCGGCACGCGCGGCATCGGCGAGGCGATCAGCACGGCGCTGAACGACGCCGGGTTTCTGGTGGCGGCGAACTACGCCGGCAACGACCAGCGCGCCGCCGACTTCACCGACCGCACCGGCATCAAGGCGTTCCGATGGGACGTGGCCGACCATCAGGCGTGCCTGGACGGCGTGGCCCGCGTCGAGCAGGAGGTCGGGTCCGTCGACGTGCTGGTCAACAACGCCGGCATCACCCGCGACGGCACCATCCTGAAAATGACATACGAGATGTGGCGCGAGGTGATGGACACCAACCTGGGCGGCTGTTTCAACATGGCCAAGGCAGTGTTCCCGGGGATGCGCAGCCGCAAATGGGGGCGCATCGTCAACATCGGCTCGATCAACGGCCAGGCGGGGCAGTACGGCCAGGTCAACTACGCCGCCGCTAAGAGCGGCATCCACGGCTTCACCAAGGCGCTGGCCCAGGAAGGCGCGCGCGCGGGCGTGACGGTGAACGCGATCGCGCCCGGCTATATCGACACCGACATGGTGGCCGCCGTGCCGGGCGACGTGCTGGAAAAGATCGTGGCGCGCATACCCGTCGGCCGGCTGGGCCAGGCGAGCGAGATCGCGCGCGGCGTGGCGTTCCTAGCCTCGGAGGAGGCGGGGTTCGTGACGGGCTCGACGCTGAGCATCAACGGCGGGCAGCATATGTATTGACGAACGGGCGAAGGGGCGGCCACGTCCGCCCCGCTGCCGCCCGCGAAGCGGCACGGCATCGCCCGCCCCGGCCGGCGGGTGGCCGGAAAAGCCGGCCATCCCGTTCGACGGCGCAGCGCCGATCGGCGACTTGCCGGGGGCAAGTGGCAGGCGCGAAGCCGGCCCGCGCGAGCGGGCCATGGGCGGCGGCTTCGCCGTCGCCGCGCTAGCAGGCAAGAGCCCCGCCTTATTCGATATACACCCCCGTCACCTGCCACGCGCCGTCCTGGCGTATCAAACCCACCGTCTCGGTCGCGTCGGCGCGGCCGGCGAAGCTGGTGCGGAACTTGACGATCGTCGCGCCGTCCGGGCCGCCCGCGGGCACGTCCTCGCTCGAGGCCAGCACGCGGGAGCGCACCGGGCCCAGGGGCGCGCGGGCCTTTTCCGACGCGGCTGTCCAGGCGGCGACCGTGTTCAGGCGACGGAACTCTGGCGTGGTGGCGCGCCAGCTTTCCTCCCACTGGCCGCGGTCGATGAGGCGCAGGAAGCGTTCGGCCGCCGCGGCGGTCGGATGATGCTGGGCGGTGGTCGCGGGGGCAGGGGTCTGCGCCTGGGGCAGGACGGCGAGCAGCAGGGCGGCGATGAAGGTCATGAACACGACTCCGACGGCGACCGCGACCGGGCGGCGGGGCCCGCCGCCCGCCGGTCGATCCCCGGGTGGCACGGGGGGCCGAGCGGGTGCCGCCCCCAATTCGTCGGGCACCAGGATTTGGGGGCCTTCCGCGGCCAGCAGCGCGCGGGCCGCCTCGCGGCTGCTGGACACGCCCAGCTTGCGTCGCGCGCCGCGCAGCCGCTCGTTGACGGTGTGGACGGACAGGTCGAGGTGACGGGCGATCGATTTGGCGTCGTGGCCCTGTACGATCAGGCGAAGCGCCTGTTTCTCCCTCTCGGTCAGTCTGTCGATCGGGTCGGCCACGCCCGGCGGCTAGGGGGCGGCGCGTCGGGCGACCACCCCCAATAATTTGGGCAGGTGCGGGCCTATCGCCGTCCGCGCGCCGCGCCGTCTCGCCGGGCGGCGGCGGCGGCGCGATGATGGCCCACCGCGCAACCGATCGCGGCGCCGGCCAGCGCGTGGCCGCGGCCGACGAAATGCCCGCCGACGCCCCCCACCGCCGCACCTTTCAGGCAACCCGCCGCCGCGGCCGGCCCGGGCAACGCCATCAGGGCGGGAAACAGGGCGGCGGTCAAAAGGCGGCGGATCATCGCGGGGCACTCCTGCGGTCGGGGGAGGCTAGATTTGCGTCGGCCCGGCCGGCGCGGCGCTGGCCGCGAAATTACATCCGAGTAACCCGCGCATGGGAAGGGGGCCGGCACCCGAAGGCACCGGCCCCCTCCGCCCCCGATACGCTACGCGGGGACGGCTTTCCGCCGATACGCTGGCGGGAAGGTGGAAATGTCTGCGGGGCCGGCTACCCGCCGGCCGGGCGGGTGGCCGCGCCGACGGGGCGGCGCGCCAGGCCGGACGTGGCGGGTCCTGCGACTACCGCCGGCAATAGCCGGGCCGGTCGCTGCGATCGATCGCGCGGCCGGCCAGCGCACCGGCACCGGCGCCGAGCACGGTGCCGAGCAGCCGGTCGCCGCGGGTGTCGATCGTGCGGCCCAGCAAGCCGCCGGCGATCGCGCCGACGATGGTGCCGCCGTCGCCGTCCTTGCACTTGCGCGCGCGGTAATCGTTGCGATACGCCCGGCTGTAGCCGTCGTTGTAGCCGCGGTCGTACCGCTGGCCGTAGCGGCTGCCCCGATACTGGGCGTCGGCCGCGGCGGCGGGGATCACGCCCGCCGCGACGGTGGCGATCGCGGCGCCGGCGAGGGTCAGCTGCTTGAACATTGGAAATCCTCCTGGCTGTCACCGGCGGGGATACGCTCCGCCGTCGATGAAAGGCTTATGGGTGATTCGCCTTGAGCCGACCCTGAATGCGGCGGTTAGCCGCCGTTCAGGTGATGGGTCGGGTCCGCCCCCGGCTTGGCTCGGCGGGACGGGCGGCTATGGGGCCGGACGTGCGTCCCCTTCTCGCCCATGGGCTAAGTTTGCTGGCGGTCATCGTCGTCGTTCCCCGTTTCGCGGGCGAGGCACGCGACCGCCTGGCCCAGATCGCAAGGCCGGTGGTGGAGGTCGTGCCCGTCGCGCTCGACCCGCGCGATCCCGCCCGCCGGCGACTGGGCGCGCTGACCTATCTGGGCGGGGTGGCGTTGCGGGTCCGCGCGCAAGGCGCGGGCGGTTATTCAGCGCTGGCGGTCGACGGCCGGTATTTCGCCCTGGTCAGCGACGGCGGCGCGGTGCTGCGCTTCGAGATGGGTGCCGACTGGCGCGTGCGGAACGCGCGACAGGCGCCGCTGCCCGGCGGACCGGGTACGGGATGGACGAAGCGTGATCGCGACTCGGAATCGCTCGCCGTCCGGGGCGATGACTGGTGGGTCGGATTCGAGCGGACGAACGCGATCTGGCGCTACGTCGCGCGGTCGGACGGGCAACTGGTCGCGGTGCGCGGTCGGGCCCCGGCGGCGATGGCGCGCTGGCGGGAGAATGGCGGCGCGGAGGGGATGACGCGTCTGCCCGACGGCCGGTTCGTCGTGCTGGAAGAAGGGCGCACGACGGGAAACGCGCTGGGACCGCGCATGGGATTGGTATTCCCCCGCGACCCCACCGATCCGGGATCGATCCCGTTCCGCTTCACCTACGTGGCCCGGCCCGGCGGCTTCGCACCCGCGGACGTGGCGGCGTTGCCCGACGGGCGGTTGGTGGTGCTGGAACGGCGCGTGCGCTTGCCCAACGATTGGGCGAACCGGCTGGCGATCGTACCGGCCGGCGCCCTGCGTCCGGGCGCGATCGTGCGCGGAGCGACCCTGGCGATGCTGGCGCCCCCGCTGGTCAGCGACAATTTCGAAGGGCTGGCGATCGGTCGGGAGGGCGGCGCGACGGCGTTGTGGCTCGTGTCCGACGACAACGGCTACCCGTGGCAGCGCACCTTGCTGCTGAAATTCCGACTGGATCGCTGATGTTCCGGCGGGACGCCCGATCGGCGTCCGGCCGGGAGCGGATCAGGCGGCGGCGGCCTCGGAAGCCGGGGCGGCGGCCAGCTTCTTGACCACGTCGCGCTTCAGGCGACGCGCGCGCAGCGA
>Ga0325400_1004502_pt1 | contig 12900 bp, 4 predicted proteins | sample PopdelMetagenome_2_FD_205662 | JGI IMG/M metagenome (GOLD analysis project Ga0325400, IMG submission 205662) | Populus deltoides microbial communities from Bellville, Georgia, United States - Xylem-PdKOR-R1 | ecosystem: Host-associated > Plants > Phyllosphere > Stem > Wood/Secondary xylem...
AAAGGAGGTACAAACACAAAGCATGCCAATGATAAAAACACAATTTTAAAATCATTGCAGAACCAGCTGCAACACACTCTTAATTAATATACTCAAATCATAAGAGAGAATTTTTTTTTTTTTTTTTATCGACAGCAACATAAACACAACTTCTGTAGAATCAAATCCCATCTGATCATATTTTCCGGTCTTCAGCTAAGAACTCAAACCGAGAAAGAACAAAGAAATGCCTACCAAGTATTTCCATCACGGTGAAAGCCATCAGTTTTTGAGCCCAACTTCATGGACGCCATGTATCAATTAATGCAGTAGCTAGCAAGACCAGTGGGCAGACTTGAAACCATGTATGAGAAAAGACATATAAAGCAATATTCACTATAGGACTGAAAAGAAAGAGAGAGGGAGAGACGATGATAGGGTAAAAGAGATAGACCAACGTAGAAAGAAGTGAATATTGAGGGAACAACTGGGCATTCTTGAGAGAGGTAGCGAGTCTAAAGCAGGAAACAGTGAAAAGGAGAGACAAAAGCGCGCGGCTACTGTAGACCGCGTGTACGTATGGGATAAGCGGTTGAAACTCAAAATTTTGTTTTTTTTTTTTAATTTATTTATTTATATTTTTTATTATTTTCTTGATGTAACAAATAATTCAAAAAAAATATTATTTTAATATATTTTTAAATAAAAAACATTTTAAAAAACAAAAGCACTACACTTGTAAATAAATATATCTTTTATTTTTTATAACTTTAGATTCAACGACTATTCTACATCTTCTTTTAAGTTTTCTTCTCCTTTTTTTTTTTTATTTTTTTTCCAATAAAAAGTTGAGAATTTGTATTCATTTATCAAAAATATTGAAGAATTTTGAAATGTTTGTATATTGATGCAATGCTTCTGTATAATTTTTAAAAATGTATAAATAAAATATTTGTATATTTGAACGGATTCGGTCATATTTTCTTTCAATAGTATTTTCCTCCCATATATCCGACATTTATAGGGGGTACGTATAAGGAGATATGGCGACAAAAAAAAAAATTCATTTTGGATAACTGGAGAATACAGATAGGGATACGGTCAGAATACACCTGGGGCATTTTCTTAACTGTTTTTTTTTTTTTTAATTGCTTCAATATAAGTGGAGTTTATATGAGTTAAAATACTTAATAATTCAAATAAATAGGAGTTTATATCAGTACTATTTAATTAATTTTTTTTCCGGTGATTTCAGCTAATTATAAAATACAAAAATAGTATAATGGTAAATGATTTGACATTAATAACCTTACGAGATAATATTTTTAGAGCAAGTAAGGAATAAAAAGTCCACAGGATTAGATGGTGATTGGAACGTGGTTAAAGCTGTATTTTATAAAAATTTAATTTTTTTTGTTTTTTTAAATAGAAAGTGTTCCAGGTGCCTGGGCAAATCAGCAAAGCATCTCTGTAAAAGTCAAAAGTCTTTCCCCTTCGTGCTTGCCGAGTTTCTGTTTGTGGATCTGATCAAATTATTGGAAGACATGAATTTTTTTTTCTTTTTATTACGCTCAATGAATAATCTGGAAGCAATGTTGCTTCTATCCCTCGCTTAACTCTTGTTTAAGGTCTCTGATAGGTATGCCCGCCACCGCCAGCCGCAGAAGGGATTGCTTTGTCCAGTATATAAGAGAGACGATAAAGACAGCGAGAGATAATCAAGAGGATTTTCTGTCTATTTTCATCGCCTCTTTTGCAGCGCCATTAAAGCAGACTTTTGCTGCTCCCTTGTACAGTGGTTCCCCTGGTGGGTATAACCTGACCATTTGGATTTGAACGCCCACATTGTCCCCTCTGGACTGTTCTGTCGATTAAAATTGAGAACATAGCTAAATTATTGTATCTCATAGATTCATCCGCAATAAATTTAGCAAGAGTTATGAGTTCATCCATGAAAAAAAAATATTTCAAAGTAAAAAATCATCTTTACCATATTTTTCATAAGAGTTTTTCAACAATAATATGAAGAGATATTCTTCAAGGCATCAAATCTCACTCTGCGATGCACGTCGTAGCACGTATCTTAACTTGATTTTATAAATAAATCAAGTCACCGCATATCAAATTCAATAAAAGAATTATATAATTATTTTTTTAGAAATATTTTAAATAGAAATTATACCGAGTCATATATTTAAATAAAATCAAATATTTACTTAGATATGTATTTCTAAGAATTGATTAAGGTGCTATAGTAGAGTTACTGTTTTTATATAATCACCTCATATTGGATAAATGTTTGAAATTCTACATGAAAGGGATATGAAACAAACCAAATCAAATCAAACCTGATAAACTATACTCGTCGACATGGACCAGTGGTTAAAATAAAAATGATGGTTTATTTTCTTCGAGCGTCACAGCATGCTTGCTAGATCAATAAAAAGGAATTAATTTCATATTGGTAAGAAAAACATAAAATACGTAAGGAATTACCAGCTACCGTCACATTCGTAGGTGAACATGGTCAGGTAAAGTAGGGTGGGAATTGATGTTAAGTATATCTTAAAACTACTAATATGGATAGTACTAAAACTGAAAGGGATAGAACAAAATTGGATATTATTAAAAAGCTTAGAATAAAGAAGTGGCTGGTCGTTATTTTGTAACTCTCCATGTTGATGTTGGTGAGTACGGTAATTTATTTTATTTTGTGTTTGGGTGCACACTAAATGGGATTCAACTGATTTAGGGTTTAAATTAATTCGGGTTTAAAAAAAAATAGATCAAAGATTTATCCAACTTGATATGATCAAAAACTCGAGTCAGCCCAAAATGAAACACAAGTAAAAAATCCATTGACTATTTTTTTATTATTATTTAATTAAACCCGAGTTGACATTCATGACTCATGACTAGAGTCTTGTCTCGAGTCAAACCATGAATCGAGTTTTAAAACCATGATAATAATCTTTTTTATTTTTACATTCTCTTGGGTCAACCTGAGTTGACCATCCCGACCCAGGACTTGGGCCTTGTCCCGGGTCGATCTGCTAGTCAGGTTTTAAAATTATGATAATAATCATGTTGATCCTTACATTGACCAAGGTCAATAGTTAACTTGACTCGAGATTTAGATCTTGCTCTAAGTCAACCATCTAATCAGGTTTTAAAACTATGATAATAACAGTTTTTATCATTATATTGGCTCGGGTCAATGTTTAACCTGACTCATGACAAGAACCTTACCTCGAGTCGAGTTTCAAAATTATGATAATAACCACGTTTATCCTTATGCTGACCTGAGTTAATGGACAACCTGACCTATGACCCGGGTCTTACCCCAAGTCGGCTTTTTAGATAGATTTTAAAACTATGATAATAATCATTTTTATTCTTATGTTGACATGAGTCAATGGTCAACCCGACCCGTAACCAAGGTCTTGCTTAGAGTCGACATCCTATTTGAGTTTTAAAACTATAATAATAACCATTTTTATCCTTATTTTGAATCAAGTCAATGGTTGATCCGACCTGTGACTTGCCCCAGGTCAACCTTCGAGTCAAATTTTAAAATTATAATAATAATCATTTTTATTATCACGTTGACCTGGGCCAATGTTCAACCTGATCTATGACATAGGTCTTTTCCTGATCGACGTCGTAGTGAAGTTTTAAAACTATAATAATAATTATTATTTATTTATATTGTCTCGGATCAATCCGATTTAACCATTGTGCAAAGAATTGAACAAACTTATCTTATTCTTTTTAGTGAAATATTTTTTTTTTTACTAGAACAACCTTAAACATGATAAAAATTATTTTTTTTGTACTATTTTAAAGTTATACCTCATGAGAAAATTATGATGGGGCGGCCGCTTTGGATATAATTGATGGTGCTACGGTTTTCCGGTGGGGGTTCAGTGTCACTTTTGGTTGTGTTCTGTGTCCTTCAACCACTCTTCACTTCCATCCTATTTCTCTAATAAAGGGCAGGGGGCCTATGTCATTGGAAACTATTTTCAGCGTGACCCTACTTTATATATAACATAAAATAAGCATAGAAAAATCTTGTCTGAACTCATAACATGGGAAATGCTCTTCACGGTCCTTATTGAATTTGAAAACTAATGCAAATCATTTCTCTTGTAAAATCTACTCGATGAATGAGCTTAAACTACTTCGAAAATTAAAAAAATAAAAAGAAGAAGAAGAGGTTATGTTCTTCTCTCTTTTCACATAGGTAGATGTTGCGTACTGAAGAATAACGTGTAAAAGATGACATTTTAATTTAAATTATTGATGGTCTAAATTTTTGTTTTTTTATGTTAGTTGTCGCAATCAATATGAAAATAAAAAGATACAAATTTAAAAGAAAATATAAGGCATGAGATTATTATCTATTTTTTTTAAAGAGACTAAAAATCCTAAAATATACTTTTATTTCAAAGATCTAGATAAGTAGTTAGTTATTATGCTAAAAAAGATAAAAATAACTCTTACTGTATCTTTTTTTGAGAAAAAATTACCTTAGCTTTATGTTCTTCAAAATTTATTTTATACATGTTATTAACTGTTCAAATTATTTTATAAGCTTATTCACAAAACATTTACTATTGATAGATGTTCGTCGAATTAGAGTCAAGCTCTAAACCAGGAATCTCATAACTCAATGATTATATATCCTAAGAAGCAAAAAATCAAACACTAACATGTCAATCATGGAAAGGAAGAAAACAAACCAAGTGAGAATGGAGTGAAACATGTTTGGAAAAGCCTCTCACAACCTTTATAGAAACAAACAAAGAACTGAAGTAGCGATTGTGCAATGTAAAAAAACATGAAAAAATAAGAATAAAGACACGAAACAAAGCCAAAAAAAACCAGTCAAAAACATAAATGACAGGATCCCACTCTAAACTAGCAACAAAGACAATAGAAATAACAAAGAAAAAAAACCAAAGGATGAAAAAAAGAAGAAAAAAAAAGCTAAAAAACTCATAACCTAACCTACCAAAACCAAAGAGCATCCACTAATCCACCCTGAATAACCAGCCAAAATACAGAACCAAGAAAAGCCATATGCTAGACCCATCATATCTAGAAAAGAAAAAAGAATGGCAAGTCATAAAGCCGGCTCCATGGGCAATAACGACAATATCCAAGCTATAAGCAAACGAACTAAAACCAGTCCACCCAGGACATAAGAAAAAAAATCAAAGAAAGATTGTTCTAATCCACAATGATTACAATCTATGTACACAATGATTCAAATGTAATTTCACCTTTTCTTTTAGTTTTATTTTTTAAATTTTGTGCCAAGAGCTCAATTTCCACTATATGTTTCAATTTTGGTTAATCACGACCTCGTCGATAAAGCAATCCTTTTTTCTGATGCATTTTCGTATTCCATCAAATCATACTTCATTCTAGGTAGCTACAACATAGTTATTGGCAATAGAAATCAACCTTTTCATAAACATAATATTAAAAATAATAATTTTATTGGATTTATCGAGTAATTGACATGACTTAATTTGATTAGATTGTGTTTTTATCTCTTTAACGAGGATTACATTGTATTAGATAAAAAAATCCAACCTGAATTAAGTTGAATTATCTCATTGCTCAATCAAAATTTGTTGTTGTTATTAGTGTTGTTGTTATTGTTGTTGTTGCTGCTGCTGCTGCTTTTATGTATGTATTTATGCATAGATATGTTTGATTTGTTTTATGGTCGAACCAAATATTTCTGGTCAAATCATGGTTTTCAGTTCGATTCATGGTTGAACCAGTATTTTCAAGTCAACCCGATTGATTTTCTTTTTGTTCAGGTACCTAGGGTTTGTTTGGTTGGTTACTTTTTGGTTAAGGAATTTTTGGGCTAAGGGGTTGTTTAGCAAGCACACCCTTAAGCCTATTTTGATAGTTTTGTTTTGAATAAAAATGGTTTTTTGCCGAATAAATCCCAAATAATTTCCTAAAAATTCTAAAAAAATTTAAGGACTAATTTTAAATTATTTGTGGGTCCCTTGCATATTTTTCCAATAATATATTTAAAATCAGGGCTAAACACCTATACTGTAAGGTGTTGATCTTGTATTAAATACCCGTTTTTCATCAAAATCTCAAAAAAATCAAAAATTTCTGAAAGATGTATCTAACATCTTGTTCCTGATATGTTTTTCTTGCATTTTCATATTTTGGATTGATTAAGTTAACACCTTTGAAAGAATAATTGTGAAGTTACAGACCTTTAAATTACAAAGGTTGGATCCAAACGAAATGTGTGCACCTCCTCTACCAACTTCAGGTGGTTTTTGATGATGTTTACATTGGTGTTGCTTCGGCGAAGCCTCGAAAGTAGTTAATCCAATCAGCCTTGACTATGACACCTATTTTTCAAAAATCATCCAATTTTTTTCATGTGTTCACACTTGAAAGCCTCCTAAAGGGTTCTTATCAAGGGTCTTGAAACCTCCCTCTCAATATCAAAAGGCCAAAAATGGCTTATTGCCCTCCAAATCTAGCAAAACCATCAAAGAACAAAACCACCATTGCAAAATTAGCCTAGTACAAGAGCTTCCGACTATTAACTTTTGTCTAGAACCCTCTCATCTTGATCAAGGGGCTAAGTTTTGATTAATCTTTTATTGAATCCACCCAAAAACATAAAAAACCCTTATGAATATCCCCTTCGAAAATCAGAAAAATAGACAAGGAAAAGGGGTAGAAAAAAGAAAAGAAAAGTGTGGGGAAGTACTTTATTAATAGATCCTATTATGAAGGTTTAATAGCCTAACATAAAAGGTTTAATAAGCTTGGGAAAGAACAAGAGTGAAAGGTAAAAAAGGAAGGAAAAGAGAAGGAAAAACAATGACCTATAGTTAGCAAGCTTGGAGAAGGTATAACCATGTAAAAACTCAAGGGCGGAGTCTATGTGGCCTGCCCATTCAACGTTTCTTAATGTTTAATGACATTTTAGGCTTGTTTTGGTATCACATGGTATTAAGCTTGGATGTTGTTTAATGCATGAAAATGTAGTTTTTCTTCTTGATGTTGCTTTAAGTTAGTTCATAATATTTTCTAGATGTTTATGAAACATTTAGATGTTGTTTTGTAATATTCCAAAAGTGGCAATGGTTGTTTGATGTCTATTTCTAGGTTGCTAGTTCAAGTCCTTAGTTCCTGAGCTTGGTTTTTGTCGCACCCGACATCGCGGCGACCCACAAATAAATCCTAGATTATGGAAAAAGAACATATTTCTAACATCTTGTTCTTTTAGGAAAAAGGTCTTGTTTAAGGAGTCGCCACCTAGTATTATGGTTACTAGGAACCCTAACTGGTCAACAGAGATTCTATGGTTCGGGACTGGTTACGTAAAAGGGAAGATATTATCACCCCTTAAACGTTCTGCCTGAGGCAGACTGCATTGCTGATTTTGTCTTAAATTGCTAAACATTTATTCGCTTATGCTATGATGATTTGTTTATAATATTCTTAACTATGGCACCAGTGAATATTCGATTGCGAATAATTTCAACTCTGGCGTTGGTAAAAATTCCAGCACAAATAATTCTAACTCTAGCGTTGGTAAAAATTCGTAGCTACAAAAAAATTAGTATATTTTCTTTTCTTTTCCCTTTTTTATTCATGATCCTGATATAAGTGAATAAATTGACAAAAATATATTTTTTTCTAAGACATGTAAAATTTTTATTTCTACACTTTCTATTTTTTATTTTTTTGTTTTGGGGGCTGGGCCCAGCTCAGCCCAAAAGGGCTGGGCTGGACCCAGCCAGCCCGACCCGGTCACTGGCTTGGGCTAGTGACCGGCTGAGTAAAGACAGATGAAGCACGCGTGGAGTGGCTCCACGCGTGTATCATGCACAGTGCAAAGGTAATTAATTTACCTTCGCACCGTGCAACGTTACATTCAAATTGAATTTCAAAGACTTACCTATTCTCTGGAGACAGTGTGGATGGTGGCAACGCGGTGGCCCTCCTCTGCTTCAGCTTTCCCTCCTGCTTTCCTTTGCTTCTGTGCCCGCTGTTCCCTTTTTCCTTTGTTTTTCCCTGCTTTCTTGGTCCTTGCGATGAAGAACTGAAGGCGGTGCTGGCTTCTCCCTTCAAATCTAGGTCTGGGTTTTATGTTGTGTTTTTGCTCTGTGTTTTTCGTTTTTTCGTTTTTCACCCCATGCGCTCTTTGTTTTCTCTGGCTTTATAGCCACAGAATGCCACCGTTACCAGGTAATAAATCGACTGTTATTGCAGGGGTAATGGCGATGCATCCGTTTTTGTTCGGTTGAGTGAAGAAGAAGATGAACAGTGTTGATGGACATGGCTAATTGCATTTTGATCTTGACATTTTGAATTTTGGCAGTCTAGTCCTTGGGTAAATTGTAATTGAACCCCTACATCTCAACATCATTTACACATTGGTCCTTGGGTTTTAATTTCTTGCAAATTTGACCAGAATCAGCCCTATACTTTGATAATTTTTCAATTAAGCCCCTGATTTTATTAATTAAATTAATACCAATCTCAATTAAGTCTCAAAACTTATCAATTCTCCAATTAAACCCTTGGTTGGATTAATTAAATTAGTTTCAAGCTTAGTTAAGTCTCAAAACTTTATCAATTCTCCAATCAAACCCTTGATTGGATTAATTAAATCAATTTCAAGCTTATTCAAGTTTCAAAACTTATCAATTCTCTAATTAAACCCTTAACTTGGTTAATTAAACTAGTCAAGAATTTAATTAAATCCTTAAACTTCCAATTATGTTGCCCTTAACCCAAATTTTAATTCATTCTTCAATTATTTTATTTTTACTTGTTTTTTTCATTATTTTTTCAATAAATAAAATAATTAAAATAAAAGGTTAAAAATTGGGTTATGACAGTTTTTATCTTAAAGAGTTAGTTTTGGATATAAATTTAATGTATTGGTTGGTTGTTGCAATTTTGGTTTTAGAAATTTTAAGCATGTTTTCTATTATTTGTGGTTTTTTGTTGTTTGTTTTAATTAAAACGTATATGAATATTGTAATGTGGTTTGTTAAGGTAAAAAAATGGAAGTTTAAAGCTTCAAATGGGCATTTATAGGTCTCGAAACAACTTAAGCATTTCTGGGTTTTTGTTGTTGAATGTTCTTCATGTTCATCTGAAGAACATTATCTTGGGTACTAGTTTTAGGTTTCGTTTTGATTCAATTTTGGTTTCTGCATGTTTGTAGGACTTGCTTAATTGATAATTTAGGGTCTTCATGCATCAATAACAAGTTTTATGTAGATTTTTAATCCTAAGGTTTTGGTTTTGAACCAAAACCCATTTTGACAAAGTCATGTTGATTCTTTGATATTCGAATTGAATGGATGCTTGATTCTTGGTTCATGCATGATTATGAACAAAATTTTGCATTTGATTGCTTAAAAACTTCTCTGGCTTGAGATTTGTGTTACTAGGTTTGGTTTGAATGTTCATCGGTATTCTTTATTTTTTATGGGTTTTGATCCGTTTTGACAAATGATTTTTTGGTTTTTGTGTTTTTTTAAGTCTCATTCATTTTGGTTTCTGGTTTAAGTCTTTTCAGGTCAAACCAGGGGTCTTTGGTTCGGTTTAGGGTTGAACTAGAGTTTTCAAGTTAACATGATTGGTTTTTTTGGGTCAGGTACCTACTCTTTGTTTGGTTGGTTACTTTTTTGTTGAGAAATTTTTGACCTGAGGGGTTGTTTGGTTAAGACACTCTTAAGCCTATTTTGACAGTTTTGTTTTGAATGAAAATGAATTTTTTGCCAAATAAACCTCAAATAAATTCCTAAAAAAAAATTCAAAGACCAATTTAAACTTATTTGTGGGTCCTTCGCATATTTTTCCAGCAATTTTATTTAATATTAGGGTTGTACACTTACACCATAAAATACTGGCCTGATATTAAAATATTTATTTTTGGTTGAAATCTCCAAAATTTATGAAAAGAATTTAAGATATATTTAGACCACGCAATGCAATTTAACTCAGGTAAGGTACACTAGGGATGCTAATACATTCTCTAATCATAATCAGTTCTCTTTCTTAGAATTTCATATAAGAATAGTTTATTTGGGTCTCTTAATAACTTTGAATCAAATAATTAAGTAGCGACTTTTTAAGCCCAACACCTCGCGCACTCGCGTGATGTATATGAATTTTAAAATTTATTAATGGTTTTATGTAGAGATTTTATTTTATAGATAATGATGGAGTGAGAGAGTTTTATTATTTTTTGGACTTTAATTTTTTTAATATGTGATTTACGTGGATATTAGTCATGATTCAAAAGAAAAAAAGAAGAGAGAAAAGAGAACGGGGTCGCAGTAGGTGACAATTTACCAAGATTATTAGTGTGAGGATACCAAAAAAAGAGGCTGGTACACCAAAAAAAAACAATGGATCCCACCCTTTTTAATCCCTAATCGGTATTCGACTGAAAGTGATATTCTAGGGAAATAAAGAAGAAGTTGGCAAGGACGGAAACCGCTTAACTCCCGGCTCACCGGTCCCCATCGTAGTGGACGTGTGAAGGTTGCCTGAACCGATCAAGAAGGCTCTTGGTAAAAACTGGCAAACAACCCAACATTTTGGTTTTACTTTTTTGTGGTAAAGATGACTTACTGATTGAGCCATTAATTGGCTGATGATAACAGGAGGGAGAAAAAAAAAAAAAAAAAAAAAACGTCATTACGGTGACAAAATCCAGAAGAATCCTCTGTTTATTTATGAAAAAAAAGCTCCAGCTTAGTAAAAGAGTCAACACTTACAAAAAAAAAAAAAAAAAAAAGAGGTTAAATGAAATAATCATAGAAAAATAATAGTTTTTAAAAATTATAATTTTTTAAAACAAATAATATGTCCACCCGTGATGCAAGAGGATTTATTAAAGTCTGCCAAAAAGAAAATAAATAAATAAATAAATAAATGTGGTTTGTCTCTTGTTACAACGATCCACTGGCCGCAATATTCAAAAGAGCAGCGTCTCTCTCAGAACAGTAGCATAGGGTAAAAGCTTGTATTTTGTAGCTAACTCGAGCCGGAGCTAGCGGTCAGAGCATTTAACCCTAGTTGGCCTGAAACTGTGTGCGGCCACTTTCTTTTTCCATATTGCCCGTATTCTCGTATTTTCTTTTTTTTTTAATATTAACTTTTCCTTTATGGCATCTCAAATGATCCATCTTAGATCGGAATTGTGTATTTCTTAGTTTTCTTTTGAATTTATATCTATATTTACTGCTTGCATGCCCCTGGAATGTGTAGAGCGGTCCAAATTTGATCGAATTTTATTTTATATAAATAATCAAATTTTTAGTAATTTGAGTATGGATACTTTAGGCTATGATCTAGCTCGTGTATAGTGTTGATCTATAATTAAATTTATTTGTAATGTTAGTGTTTTTATTTTAAAATGATATTATTTTTAAAAATATTTATCTAAATTATTAATTTATTTACAACACACATTTGAAATTTTTATCAATAAAGCTATTCTCAATTTAAATTATTTTCTTATTATCTCAAGATTATTTTATATTACTCGCTTATCCAATCTTAATCCATTCATTTAGATAAATTTAATATTTTTAGATTATTTATTAATAAAAAAATCTATTTTAGTAGGAAAAAAACAAAAGTATTTATGTCTGTATATTTAATTAAATTGTTAATTACTATTCATTTTTTAAAAATCACTATAAATTGTATCATTTATCTTAATCATTTCGTAGGAAAAGGTATAAAAAAGCTATAAATAATATATAAATCAACTTCTATAACAATTAAAAGCTATATTTATAGCTTTTTTTTAATCATCTAGTAGGTGGCCCAATAGTAAGAGCTTGGGGCTAAGAGGTTTGTTCCGCCTGTGGTTTCAGGTTTGAGCTCTGTGGTTGCTAATATGATAGTCACTAGAGACTTACATGGTCGTTAACTTCAGAACCCATAGAATTAATCGAAGTATGCACAAGCTAACCCATACATCCACGTTAATAATAATAATAAAAAAAAACTCATATACGACGTCGTTAAGAGATTTTGAAAAAATTTCCTTGATTTCTTTTTTATTTTTGTTCTTACATCTTAAAAAAAAAATTACAATACAAATGTTGAAGTAAAACTAATTACAACATGAGATATTTGGTAGCTTCAGCAAGATAAAATCATCAATAAATATTTTAGATCTTGTAATTTTCGTACGCAGTGATGTATGAATTGAGGATACAACAGATAAATATTTTAGATTTGGGACTTAATTAAAAATAAGTATATAAGTTAAGGACTAAATTAAGTGTCTGCAATATCCAGTTGAGCGCTCTCTTGGCTTCCTCTCCTAAAACTCGCGAAAGCATCACGGAACCAACAACAAATCATCACTTTAATTTAGGATGTTTATAAACATAGTTGCTTAGTTGGATATGAAAATATTAAAAACAATATTAAATTAAAAAGAAAAGGCAAAAACAATATTGGGATTGAATAATGGAAAGGGATTTAAGGAGAAATGTTAATGTAATAATCAAAACTATAAAAATAAAGGGATTGGACAGGCTCCTTAAAGATCCCTGTTGTTTTCCTGCCTTCTGAGGATACACAGAGTTCTCTTCAGATCCGAATACAAAGGTCAATGGAATAGGAAAAAGAAACACATGAAGGACTTCTATATCCACTACAATTACTTTACTGCTACCACTCCTTTCGGCCTTTTTTTCTTTATTGGGTGCGTGTTAAACTTGCCCTTTTCCTGTTCTTTCAAAGCCAGTGTCTGTGTCTTTTTTTGGACTCTTGCATGATTCAAAAAATCTTTTCTGCTTATTCGATGATACCCTTTTTATCTGCTTCTTTTACTGCCATGATTTCTTGGTTGAATCTGTGACGACTGACTCT
>Ga0325400_1004505_pt1 | contig 12899 bp, 10 predicted proteins | sample PopdelMetagenome_2_FD_205662 | JGI IMG/M metagenome (GOLD analysis project Ga0325400, IMG submission 205662) | Populus deltoides microbial communities from Bellville, Georgia, United States - Xylem-PdKOR-R1 | ecosystem: Host-associated > Plants > Phyllosphere > Stem > Wood/Secondary xylem...
AGTTTGAAGTCACTATAATAAGGGCATAAGCAGACATTTAAGGCTAGACAATTCAGATTAATAAAACTTTTTTTTTGCCACACTTTGTGTGTATGTGTTGGTGAGATAATCTCCCTTCCATGGTTCTATAAAGAACTAAAAAATGACTTATTGAAGAACAACTGTCTTCGTGGCGTCATTCTTATACTTCTCATTTGCAAATCAATATTCATTGGGTGGGGGTTTTCCGTTTCCAATAGTGCTGGTGCCTAGGTACAAGTTATCTTTGTGTCACACTCCTATCAAATCTGATTTACCTGGCTTTCCGAGAATTGGTGTCTTTGCATGTGGGTTACATGACCACGTGATTACGAGGTTCGCATCACTTAAACTTCTAACTTTCGTATGTCTTTAGAAGATATTGTTAACTAATACTTTGCAATTTCAGCAGGAGACAAAACAATTTCAATAAGAGGCATGGGCTAATATTCAAAGTGATGCAAACCCTAGTAGAATTTAATGGAATTCATGAACCTAAGATCTATCTAATCCAAGTCTGCTGAAAATAGGATGAGCTTATCACAATGGAAGACCTGCTTCAAGGCGACAAGACTATAAACCAACTCAATCATAACGACTACACCTGGAGACGAGCAAAAAGATTACAATTCACAACAAAATTGGCCAATTCTTTGAAGAATTGAAAGTTCAATCTAGAACCTAGATTGACAACCAAAGGTCAACAAAAATCAAAATATTATTAGGCAAAAACGTGTGCTGAAAATTATTCTCAAGAGTATTTATACTCCAAGCCAAAAACCCTAGTTTTCCTAATGGGTAACATATAAATCCAATTTAAATAATAATCAACCCAAGCTAAAACTAGCCTAAACTAATTAAAATAAATAAAATAAACAACTTTGAACCCCATACAAGTGTTTCCTCACAAAATAAAAAAGTTTAATAGCCCAACTAATTTAATAAGACAAGTTTGGTTATTTTCGCATTCTGTCTGGCAGCAGCAAAGCCCAACTTCAAATGGATGGTTCTCTCTCGTCTTAAAGAATTAGAAGGCGTGCCATTTACTGGTGGAAAGGTATGGAATTCTAGTTTCCATCCCAATTGGAATCACCTCAAAATTAAATCTATAGCTCCAGTTATGATAAAAAAAAATGGTAGCTAAAGGTCAAATTGTCCAAATCTAGTCTCTTCTCCGAATCCTTGTGTAATTAACTTTGTTCCACTAATAAGCCCCTCTTAAACATGAATAAGATTAATCATGGCTTGCTCCTTATTATTTAATATCCTCTTGAAGTCCACCTTATCCCATGTATCTTAAAGAAATCCATTGAAAGCCTCTTAGAACCTCGTAGCTCTAAGCCTTGTAATTAGACCAACCAGAACCTCCAATGAATCCTTTGGTGCTTGGATCGCATCACAAAGTTTAGTCGACTATAGGCATAAAATTCAGGGAAGTTACCTTCTCAAACAATAGTAAACCCTAGAGAAAATGCAAATGCAATTATTTTGAGGAGTGGTAAAGAGGTTGACATTCTAGCAAAGGTAGCCTCCAGATCATCGAACCAAGAAAAAGAGAAAAACATTCCCATTGATGATGATGAGAGTAAGTTTTTGTCTTTTTTTTATTATAAACCAACACCCCTTTTTCCTCATGTTTGAGAAAAATCTAGAAAAGACAAGAAAAATAAAGATTTATATAAGACTTTTTGTAGATGTAAGGTAAGTATTCCACTTTTAGATGCTATTAAACGAGTACCTTGTTATGCTAAATTCCTTAAAGAACTGTGTACAAGTAACAAGAACCAGAAACTTAAAGTATGTGAAAAGTTGAGAGTAAAGGAGAATATGTCTACAATTATTCAAAAACAATTCCCTACAAAGTGCAATGATCCAAGTACATTTACTATCCCTTGTACGATAGGTAGCACTAGGTTTGAAATAGCCATGATAGATTTAGGAGTTGTTATAAAGGTCATGTCATATTCTATATATGCTTATTTGAAACTTGGACCTTTGAATAAAACCGATGTTGTGATTCAATTTGTTGATAGATCTATTGTCTATTCTAAGGGTATAATGGAGGATATTATTGTAAAGGTTAATGATTTGGTTTTTACCACTGATTTCTATGTATTTGATATGGAGCATGGTGATCAAACTGCTCTTATTTTGTTAGGGAGACCATTTTTAAAGACATCCAAGACTAAGATAAATGTTTGTAGTGGCACACTTACCATGTAATTTGATGGTGAAATTATTATGTTTAATATTTGTGATGCCATGAAATTTATTATATTGATGTCATTGATTCTTTAGCACATGAAGTTTTTGAACTTGATGGAAGTTGCCATCAGTGAGCATCTTACAAAGAGCATGAGAAGTTAGCCTTGGGTATTGATTTCCAAGAAACTGTTACTGCATTGGATGATTGTCCAAAGTTACAACATTCAGGTAACATTCATTATATTGCATTACTAGTTTATAATGAGAGACATGTACCCTCTATTTTATAGGCCTCTAGTCTAGATTTGAAGCCTCTTCCTGATCACCTTAAATACTTATTCCTTGGAGATGGAGGAACACTATCAGGAATCATCTCTAATGGACTTAGTGCACCATAAGAAGAAAAACTTGTGCAAGTCCTTAAGGAGCATAAGATGACTATTGGTTGGAAAATTTTGGATATTAAAGGAATTAGCCCATCCACATGCATGCACCATATCTTACTTGAAGAGGAAGCAACACATTCTCGTTAACCACAAAGAAGACTAAACCCACCCATTATGGATGTAGTAAAGAAGAAAATCCTTAAACTTTTTTTTATGTTAGAGTGATTTTCTATTTCAGATAGAAATTGGGTTAGCCCAGTCTAAGTGGAATACCTGTTGTGAAAAATCAAAATGATGAGTTAGTTCCTACTCGTGTTTAGAATGGGTGGTGAGTTTGTATACATTATAGAAAATTAAATGTTGTAGCTCGCAAGGACTACTTCCCTTTACCTCTTACTGATCAAATTCTTGAAAGGTTAGCTGGTCATTCTTATTATTGTTTTTTTTTTTGTTATTTAGGTTATTTTCATATTGCAATTGCTATAAAGGATCAAGAAAAGATGATTTTAAAATGTCTATTCAGGACTTTTGGATATCGTCACATGCCTTTTGCCTATACAACGCCCCAACCACTTTCCAAAGGTGTATGGTTAACATATTTTCATATTATATTGAACATTATATAAAAGTCATTATGGATAATTTTATAGTTTATGGAGACTCTTTTGATTATTGTTTGCATAACCTTACACTTGTTCTTCAAAGATGCATAAAAACTAATCTTTTATTAAATTCTGAAAAATGTCATTTTATGGTTGAGCAAAGTATAGTTTTGGGTCTTATTGTCTCATCTAAAGAAATCAATGTAACATCCCCATATTCAAGATAAAACAACAATCTCATGTCAACTGAAAAACAAAGTAATTACTTTTTTTTTCTTATATATATATATATACATGGTGTTCATATTAAAGTCTATCGAATTTAAACTGTTACTATCCAATCATTATTGTCAATACCGTAAGGTTCCAAGTTATCGATATATAACATGCTTACACTTTTAATATCTCGCATCTCATAACTCAGTCGCGACCCAATTATCCTAGGTCTCAATCCCACAAACATCACCATGATCTCAACTACAATATTTATGATATACATTGAACAACAAATATCATTATAGATGAATAAAAGACATAAACACGTATACATGAAACATGGTTATATGAATACAGAGTTAAGTTCATCTATTCAAGTTTAAACATTAATTATACAAATTAAGTTATACAAAAGTTTCCATGTTTACTAAATATAAGGTAATCCTCCCTAGACTACATAACAAAAGGTGAACAAAATACATATTATTGAAACATGAATATCACAATAAGTACAGTAACACAAAAATCCAATAATTTAAAAAGGTAGATATGTATTCTTATTCTATTCACTTCATTTTTGTTTCCGTTAGATCTCCTTCTCATTCATCTACTAAAAATTGTTTCATCTTTCATTTCCAACTTCCATTCAAGATTCCATAAAAATCAACCATAACTGTTTCACCCAACACATTACTAATACTATTTTCATTGGTATCATCATCACCCCGTTGGCATTAATGTATAGAGATCCCCTTACCTGGGACCCTAACATACACTAAATGTATGCTAGTCAATACAGGTGATCCCCTTACCGGGATCCTAACATACACTAAATGTATGCTAGTCGAAACACGTATTACACTTCTTATATTTTCTTTTTCAATGGTACTTCCATCACTTAGCAATTCACACAAGGGTCATTCACCTTGAACACACATACATTCAGAATATTATCCGGAATAACAACATCATTACACCAACTTCCATCCTTTCATATAATATCCAACATTTGCTAATTCACATCTCACATCATTAATATATTAAATCATTAAATTTAACTAGATAGCTTAGGTGAGCATCACCTATTTGCAGTACAAACTTTACTTGTGCTTCCCTGTTGTTGCTGTTGTACCACGCTTGTGGTCCCTCCTACAATCATAGGCTTATCTCATAAATTATCCTCTTTCAAGGATATGTTTCGTAATAACCATATCAACAACTAATATAGGTCTTTCTTTCAAGCATTCCTTTCTTTATATTATATGTTTTTCTCATTACAACTATTAATATCGTCATTATTTGTCCAACCATAGTTATCATTACAAATTTCCATTTTGAACATGACTCGTTTCTTTTAAAAGCTAAGATGTAATATCACCTGTTCCCTAAAGGAAAAGGACCCAATTTCCACCCTTGAGGCATCTAGATAGTCACTTTAGTGACTTTTTTGAATTTGCTAGTAGATATCGCATTCCGACCTCTCCTTATATTTGTAACTATATCTAGAGTTCTAGAACTCTGTTTCAAGCAAGGTTGGTCTTGTTGGAAAGCTAAGACACAGGGCTACAAGTCTTATGAAGGGAGGAGAACCTAGTTCTACCCCCAAGACAGTCGAAATTGCTCATCAACAAATCAGACCTACTGCCCTACAAGGTCTGTCATGACCCAGTCTCGGTTGGTGACCTATAACTGGAGTTCTATAGCTCTAAATTAATCATGAGCAATTTTCTTAGTTAGTCAACATCCAAAACTACAATTTCTATGAAGGAACCTAATCCTAATTCTCTCACCCTTCTACCTGAAATCTCTCTAAAGTCAAAAGACGAACCTATTCAAATTCGTCAACCTTTCCATTTACACACAACATCCACAAACAACCTATTATAATAGATTCAATAAGCAAAACCATAATTTCCCCTTTTTTTCTTCATATGGCTGACCATCCTTTACTTAATTACCCATACATTTTATTGGTAAATCATAATGGTTCCATGCCCCCAATCACATACAACACATGAATTAAATTAATTTTAACAATTAATACATTTCCTCTGATTCAAGTTTAAAAACCCTAATCTAAAATTCAACATTAAGGGATCAATTCATAATCGAATTTGAAACGACTTATAGGACTATGTTTAGAACTCTTTACCTAGTAAGAATTAAGGTCTCGATCATCAACCAATTGAAAATTTTTTACTCCCCTTTTTCTAATGGCAGCCAACCCTCACTTCTCTCTTCTAGTTCAAATTTTCTTGTTAATCTTTTGCCCACAAGTGTTTATTCTACTTATAAATCCTTAATCTTAGATGGGTTCTTAGAAATTTTGGTGTCTCTCTCTTGATTTTGCAAGAATGGATACAAAAACTCCCTCTTTTCCTTATAGTTGCTGCAGATTTTTGGTGAGTAAGGGAGATGAGTATTTATACCTTATAATTTCTTTTACTTACACCTAGGCCCCATCTCCTTTAAGTGTGTTACTTTTGCCCCTACATCTTTTTCTTCTTATAATTAAGCCATAGCTCTTTTCATTTCTTATAATTCCACCCCTAATTTTTTTTTGTTTGGTTCATTTTCTTTAATTTAATCCAACCTTCAATATTTTCGGGTCAATTTATAATGCCTCGAAATATTTCATCCAAAAATTTCCGCATTCTTGTTTTTTTATTTAAACTTGTACATGAATTTCTTCACCTATATTTTTTATTTATTCAGTTTGCAATTTATACAAACATTTCTTTCTCAGGGTTTACAATCGAAGTAGATAAATCTAAAATTGATATTATAAAATCTGAACCTTACCCCACTAGTGTGAAAGAAGTTCATTCTTTTCTTAGACATGTAGGTTTTCACTGAAGATTCATTAAGGACTTCTTCAAAATAGCATTGCCCCTATGCAAGTTGCTACAAAAAGTTGTGCCTTTTAAGTTTGATGATGCATTTAAAAAAGCATTTAATTAGCTAAAAGAACTGTTAACTTCTGCCCGAGTTATCTAGTCCTCTAACTGGAAAGTTCCTTTCATGTGCAACGCAAATGATTATACAGTAGGCTTTGTTATGGGTCAAAGAATTGGAAAAGCATCTCATGCCATTTATTATGCTTCAAGGACTTTGAATGATGCCCAAAGAAATTACTCTACCACGGAAAAAGAACTTTTAACTATTGTTTTTGCTTTAGAAAGATTTTGATCTTATTTATTTGGTAATAAAGTTATTGATCATGCAACTCTTTGTTATTTGATGATAAAGAAATAGAAAAAACCAAGATTAATATAATTGATACTTCTCTTGAGTGAATTTTACTTGGAGATCGAAGACAAAAGAGGTATGTCTAAGGCTCAAAGAGATAAGATTAAGAGTGATGTCAAATAGTATGTGTGAGATGATCCATATTTATGGAAGTATTGTGCGGATCAAGTGATAAAAAGGTATGTTTCTGAAAATGAAATTATTTATATTCTCACCTTTTTATCATTCATATATCTTATGCCTTAGCTTATGAGAACAATTGCTTCCTTTCATAAAGAAAATAACATAATATGTATTAATCTCTATAGTTCTAACAAATATCTAGTATTTAAGAGAGTATCTACCAGATTTTATAAACAATACTTTGATGGAATAAGAATCTTATAATTATAACAACTTTATAATTTCCTTTGCAAAGCATTTTTGTCACATGAACTTTATCTTTACATTAGATTCATAAATCAAATATTATATGAATATTAAAGATAAATTAAGACTTTATTAATAATAAATATATATTTAGCTACAGGGCATATTAAACTAACACTTTGGTGATTAGAATATCATTTAATATTTAGATCAAGGAGAATGGTGTAGAATGACAAAAGGAGAACATCTTTCATACTAGATGTCATATAAGTAACAAGGTATGTAATATGATTATTGAAAATGGAAGATGTGTTGATGTTGGAAGTGTTACACTTATTTGAAAATTGAATCTGAATATTATTAAGCACGAAAGACCTTATAAACTTTAATGGTTTGATGTATATTGTGAAGTAAGAGTTACTAAACAGGTTTTGATTTTTTTATTGAAAAATATAAGGATAAGGTTTTGTGTGATGCGATTCCTATGCATGCTACTCATTTATTGTTAAGGCATCCTTGATAATTTTATAGGAAAGCCAAGCACGATGAGTTTGAGAATATATATTCTCTTGAGAAGAATGAGAAAACTTTCACACTTGTACCATTATCACCGAGACAAGTTTATGAAGACTAATTGAAGCTAAACATAAAAGGCAAAGTTAAAGGGACAAAACAATTGTAAACTTTGGGAAAACAAATCAATGCTGGATTAAATTAAAAAAATAAACTGAACTAAAATTTATGGGGTGAAGTTATAATAAAACAGGCATAACTTAATTATAAGAAGAAAAAAAGATGTGAGGGCAAAAATAATACATTTAAAGAAAATAGGGCTTAAATGCAAATAAGAATAACTATAGGGCATAAATACCCCTCTTCTCACCAAAAAAATTGGCAGCAGCTGTAAGGAAAGAAAAGAGGGAGTTTTTGTATCAATTTTAGCAAATCAAAAGAGAAACACCAAAATTTCAAGAACCCATCCAAGATTAAGAGTTATAGGTAGAATAAACACTTGTGGGCAAGGGATTAACAAGAAAATTTGAACAAGAGGAGAAAAGGGGATGGTCGGTTATCATTAGAAAGAAAAGGAGGGAATTGATGATCGAAACCTTGATTTCTTACCGGGTAAGGTGTTCTAAACATGGTCTTATGAGTCGTTTCAAAGTCGATTATGAATTGATGTTTGGATGTTGAATTATAGATTAAGGTTCTTAGACTTGAATTGAGAAAAAAGTATTAGTTGCTAAAATTAAATAACTTCATGTGTTGTGTGTAAATGGAAAGGTTGACGAACTTGGACAGTTTTCATCTCTTGACTTTCAGAGAGATTTCAGGTAGGAAGTTGAAGGAATTAGGATCAGGTTCCTTCATAGCAATTGTAGTTTTAGATGTTGAATAACTAAGAAAATTGGTCTTGCTTAATTTGGAGTTATAGAACTCCAGCTATGGGTCACCAACTGAGACTGCATCATGACAGACCCTGTAGGGCAGAAGGTCTAGTTCGTTGGTAAGCAATTTTGACTGTCTTGAAGGCAGAACTAAGTTCTCTTTCCTCAAAGAACTTGTAGCCTCGTGTCTTAGCTTTCCCACGACACTAATCTCACTTGAAACAGAGTTCTATAACTCTAGATATAGTTAAAAATATAAAGAGATGTCAGACAATAATAGTTTGATGTCAAGACAGTAACAGTCCAATGTTCGTTGATGAGCAATTTGAACTGTTTTAGGGGAAGAACTGGGTTCTCCTTCCTTCAGAGAACATGTAGCCTCGTGTCTTAGCTTTCCAATGAGACTAATCTCGTTTGAAATAGAGTTCTATAACTCTAGATATAGTTAACAATATGAAGAGAGGTCGGACAGTAATAGTTGGACAATAACAATTCAATGTTTGTTGATGAGCAATTTTGACTGTCTTGGGGGCAGAACTCAGTTCTCCTTCCTTCAGAGAACTTGTAGCCTCGTGTCTTAACTTTCTAATGAGACTAATCTCGCTTGAAACAGAGTTCTATAACTCTAGATATAGTTAACAATCTAAAGAGAGGTCGGACAATAATAGTTGGACAGTAACAGTCCAATGGTCGTTGATGAGTAATTTTGACTGTATTGGAGGCAAAACTGGGTTCTCCTTCCTTCACATAATTGGGTTCAACTTGTAGCCTCGTGTCTTAGCTTTCCAACGAGACTAATCTTGCTTGAAACAAAGTTTTATAACTCTGGATATAGTTAAAAAAATCTAAGGAGAGATCAGACAGTAATAGTCCAATGTCTAGACAGTAACAATCCAATGTCTAGACAGTAACAATTCAAATATAAAGAAAAAAATGATAACTATGGTGGGACAAAGAATGACAATATTAATGGGTTTAATGAGAAAAACATAAAATACAAAGAAATGACTGAAAGAAAGACTTATTGGCTGTTGATATGGTTATTATAAAGCATATCATTGAGTGAGGAAAATTTATGAGATAAACCTGTGATTTGCAGGAGGGACCACAGGCGTGGTGCAACAGCAGTAGCAGGGGAGCACGAGTAGAGCTTCTATTGTAGGTAGGTGAATCGCACCTATACTTTCTAGTTAAATTTCATGATTTAATATGTTATCGATATGAAATGTGAATTACCGAATGTTGGATATTAGGTGAAAAGAGGAGAGTTTGCGTAATGATGTTGATGTTTTGGATAATATTCTGAATGTATGTGTATTCAAGGGGAAAGGTTGTGTGAATTGTCAAGTGATGAAATTATTGCTGACAAATGAATTATGAGAAGTGTGATTTGGGGCGTGAACTAGATACATTTAGTGTATGTTAGGATCCCGGGTAAGGGGATCACCATGTATTGGCTAGCATACATTTAGTGTATGTTAGGATCCCGGGTAAGGCGATCGCCTTGCATCGACTCCTACAGGGTGATGATGATGATACCAGTAAAATTGGTATTGGTAATGTGTTCAGCAAAAATAATTATGATTGATCTTATAAAATCTGGAATGGAGGTTAATAATGTGAGGGGAAATAGTTTTTAGTAGTTAAACAAGAAAAAGAGATTCTAATGAAAACTAGAAGGGAGAAGTGAACAAAATATGAATGCATGTTGCCCTATTTAAATTGTTAGATATTTGTATTGTTATATTTTATTATGATATTCATGTTTTCAATAATATATATTTTGTTTCAGGACCATCGCATGCATGACAAAAGTAGATTCTAACTTATGTTCACTTCTTGTAATCTAGGTTTTAGGAAGTATACCCTTGTATTTTTGTAAACATGAAAATGTTTGTATAACTTAATTTGTATATTAATGTTTAAACTTGATTAGATAAACTTAACTTTGTAGTTCATATAACAATGTTTCATGTATACATATTTATATTTTTATCCATCCATAATTATATTTGTTATATAATGTATATCATAAATATTGTGGTTGATATGAATGATGATGTTCATGGGATTGAGACCCAGGATGATTGGTTCAGGATTAAGTAAGGAGATGCGGGTTATTAGAAGTGTAAACAGATTAAATGTTAATAACTTAGGACCTTCCGGTATAGAGGGAGACTCCGTCGAAATTTCGATAGACTTTTAATACGAACACCAGGAATATATATAGAAAAAAATAATTTAATTACTCTGTTTTCGGTTGACATGAGATTGTTGTTTTTATCCTGAAGTGGGAGATGTTACGACAACCATGCAAGAATGTATGGAAGAGTATAGATAAAGTGAGCAGTAAGAAGAAAAATCCAAGAAAGAGGAGAGAAGAGAGTTAGATTCAGCCAAGGTAGAGAAAGATAGAGTTTTAGTCGAGAGATGAGAGAGGATAACAAAAGAGAAGAAAGAAAATGTGAGAAAGAAGAAAGTGTGGAAAAAATAAAGAAACATGTGAGTTTTTATGCAAAAGAGAGTGGGATCAAGAGTGCTTATTTTTCTGACATGCTTATGATTTTTTTATATAAGAACGTTTATAATTTTACTTGTGTTTAATGCAACATATTTTAACACTAATAAACTTAATCCTTATATAGCTATTGTTTGTGTTTCTTTATTTCATGATTATGAGGGTATTTTTTCTAATGAGATTCCTAGTGGGTTGCTACCAATTAGAGAAATTAAACATCAAATTGATCTTGTATCCGTAGTAGCAATACCTAACTAGCCAACCTGTAAAAGTAATCATGAAGAGACAATTCTATAATTCTAAAAATTAAGGACTAGAATGTAATTTATATATGGAATTACAATTCTACACCTAGAAAAATCAAATTGGGATTTGATTGAATAAATTTCTAAAATTTTCCTGAAATAATATATGTGATATTATTCAAGGGGCAAATTGATATTTTATAATTTATAGGGTTTTTAGGTTTCTCTATAAATAGAATATTGTGCCTCTTATTTTAAGAGTAGTAAATAGTACAATACTTATAACACTTGAAAAATACAAAAGAAAAGAGTTATCACTTGAAGATATATCAATTCTTCTCTTCTAAAAAGGTTTAGGAGATTTTTTCTTAGTAGTTTGTGTGAATTACCAATATATACTAGATATTTGGACAACTTGTGATTTGCGATAACTCAGCCTTGGAACAATTATTCAAAGCCTAAAAGAATATATGATTTTTGAGTAATTTTCACATAAACCCTAAACAATTCTAAATTTATCTAATAGGATGTTAAAACTCCTAAGAAGTTATTAAATTGAGTATATATGTTTCAAAACCCAACAAAAATCTCATTTCATTTGTTAGTATGTTGGAGCTGGCTTAAATGTTTAATTAAGATGATGCGGTTTGCTGAATGTTGATGCTTTAGGCACCTCGTTTATCTGTCACTACTTTCAAATCCCAAAGAGAAAATTACTTATGTAGTTTGTAAAGCGTTGGTAAGCTAATCTCCTAGGATTTGAATGGGGAAACTAGTGTCATAAACTTCTTAAACAGATTCATAAGACCCATCTGGCACCATGTTTATAGGGCCAACCTACGGTTTCTGTTCCAAAGCTTCGAATTAAGTGTTTGGTTATATTCAAAACACCAGCTTTTTCTGAACCTAATCTTACTTTGGAAACTGTGATTTTCCAAAACATTTAAAATCTCATTTTCTCCGATCACACTACAATCTATGCTCTCAATGTAAGGGCAAGTTCTCCCCCATTAACTTTCATTTAATCAAATGTTATCCCTTATAAACTATGAATTTAACCCCAATTGTCACTCTCTACTCATTGAATTTACATCTTTTAAGCTAACCATCTATTCATTTTTATTCATAAACATAAAATTTTCAAAAATAAAAATATTTATATGTTGAAATATAAGCTAGAGAATGTTTTCATTTTCATTAGGGGGTTTAACCTGAACCTGACAAACTAACATATTCTACCAAATAGTGATAATAGATATATAGACATCTAGAAAAATACTGAAAACAAAACTAATTCTTTTTTCCATTAAATGAAGTTAGAAATCACTTGATTCCTTGTTTGCCATTTTACACTTCAGCAGTTGTTTTAATTGCAATTTCAACCGAAGATAAACTGAATTTTTTAGCTTAACACAATTTTTGTAGAAAACAAGTAAACAAAATGGCAACAACCAATAGCAGGGTCTTACTATAGCAAGTATTGTATTTGTCTTTAAACCGTAATTCTATTTTGATGTGCATCATGGGAATTATAATCCATCTTGTAAAGCTAAAACTAATATGCAAGAGGATTCAAATGGTCCAATGACAAGAGCGAGAGCGAAACAACTACAAAGGGCCTTGACGAGTCAAATTGGAATAATTGAAGCTGCATCGGAGTTAAAAATTAGAAATCAATTTGAAATTGGTTCAAGGATGTTTAT
>Ga0325400_1004507_pt1 | contig 12898 bp, 5 predicted proteins | sample PopdelMetagenome_2_FD_205662 | JGI IMG/M metagenome (GOLD analysis project Ga0325400, IMG submission 205662) | Populus deltoides microbial communities from Bellville, Georgia, United States - Xylem-PdKOR-R1 | ecosystem: Host-associated > Plants > Phyllosphere > Stem > Wood/Secondary xylem...
AAAGAAGCATGGGATTTATTCAGAATCAATGCAGGTTTACGTGATGGGGACTCTACCTTGAACACAGTGGCAAGGGATGTTGCGAGAGAATGCCAAGGCTTGCCTATAGCACTTGTGACAGTGGGAAGGGCTCTAAGAGATAAATCTGCACTTCAGTGGGAATCAGCGTCTAGAGAGCTCAAAGAATCTCAATTTGCGCGAATGGAACAAATTGACGGACAAAATAATGCTTACACATGTCTTAAGTTGAGCTATGATTTTTTGAAGTACGAGGAAACCAAGTCATGTTTCGTGCTATGCTGTTTATTTCCAGAAGATTATGACATTCCAATCGAGGACTTGACGAGATACGGAGTTGGCTATGCGTTACATCAAGATACGGAGCCCATTGAAGATGCAAGGAAACGAGTTTCTGTGGCAATCGAAAACCTCAAAGATTGTTGCATGCTGTTGGGCACTGAAACTGAAGAACATGTGAGAATGCATGACCTGGTTCGTGACGTTGCTATTCAGATAGCATCATCAGAAGAATATGGATTCATGGTAAAGGCTGGCATTGGGTTGGAGAAGTGGCCAATGGGCAATGAAAGCTTTGAAGGTTGTACAACAATTTCGTTAATGGGCAATAAACTAGCAGAACTTCCTGAAGGATTGGTATGTCCAAAGCTCAAAGTTCTATTATTAGAAGTGGATTATGGTTTGAATGTTCCTCAGAGGTTTTTTGAAGGGATGAAAGAAATTGAAGTTTTGTCTCTGAAGGGAGGGCGTTTGTCATTGCAATCACTTGAACTCTCAACGAAACTTCAATCGTTGGTGTTGATATTGTGTGAATGTAAGGACCTCATTCGGTTGAGAAAGCTGCACAGACTTAAGATTCTTGTTTTTAAGTGGTGCTCATCCATTGAAGAATTACCTGTTGAAATAGGAGAGCTCAAGGAGTTAAGGTTGTTGGATGTGACAGGTTGTGAAAGGCTAAGAAGGATCCCTGTGAATTTGATTGGAAGGTTGAAGAAGTTAGAAGAATTGTTGATTGGGGTACACAGCTTTCAGGGATGGGATGTTGTTGGATGTGACAGCACAGGAGGAATGAATGCAAGCCTAACAGAACTAAATTCGTTGTCTCAGTTAGCCGTATTATCATTGACGATACCGAAGGTTGAATGCATTCCCAGAGATTTTGTTTTTCCAGTTAGCTTGCGCAAATATCAAATAATATTAGGGAATTATATTTGTTGGATTCGAGAAAACCCCTTCTTCCAGAAAGGACACCATGGGAATACTAGTGAATATTATAGAATGCTTAGATACCCAACCTCGACAAGATTAATTTTGGGTGGTCCATCCTTTAATGCGAAGATATTTGAGCAATTGTTTTTACATAAATTAGAATCTGTAGAAGTGGGGGATTGTGGGGATGTTTTCACTCTGTTTCCAGCAAGATTGCGGCAAGGTTTAAAAAATCTGAAGGAGGTGATTGTTCACAGCTGTAAATCATTGGAAGAGGTATTTGAATTGGGTGAGGCTGATGATGGAAGTAGTGAGGAGAAGGAGCTGCTGTCATCTTTAACAAAGTTAGAGCTGCGAAGGTTACCTGAGGTCAAATGTATATGGAAGGGGCCCACCAGACATGTCAGCCTCCAAAATCTTGTTCATCTAAGTGTTTGGCTTCTCAACAAACTGACATTTATCTTCACAGCGTCCCTCGCTCAAAGTCTACCACAACTGCAAACACTTGAGATAAGAGATTGTGGTGAATTGATGCATATTATCAGAGAAGAGGATGGTGAAAGGGAAATAATTCCAGAGTCTCCTTGCTTCCCAAAATTAAAAAAAATCTTCATAGAAGACTGTGGTAAACTGGAATATGTCTCTTTGTCTCATAACAGAGATGGCATCATCAAGTTCCCTCAACTAAGAGAACTGTCTCTTGAGCTCAGATCAAATTACAGCTTTTTAGGTCCAAGGAATTTTGATGCTCAATTGCCTTTGCAAAGATTAACCATTAAAGGCCACGAAGAAGTGGGTAATTGGTTGGCACAGCTACAAGTACGTAATTTATATTTCTCCACTAATTTAAATTGTCAATTTATTCTTTCTTCCTACAAATTTCTTAAAGTAAAGTAATTGATAAATGCTTATTTTTATTTTTTATGATTTTGTTTTATCTGCCTCATTGTTGTTTGCGTTATTAATACCAACAATTAATCATAGAAATCATATTATCTGTTAGATTTAATATATAAGAGCATAAATTGTGTTGAAAATTTTGAAGTCAAATAAAATATCTTTAAAAATTTATTAACTTTATAACTAAAATAAAAATCTTAGTTAGTATTTTTATTTTTATTTTTTACATGAAACTAATTATTAGGAGTTGTATTAACCTTTTTTTCGCAAAAATCTAATTATTATTCAACTTATCTCTAATTAAGATAAAAAAAAGTATTTAATCCTGTTTTTTCTATTTTTTTTCTCCTATTTATACATCATATAAATTGTTTTTATGAGAGTGAAAAAATATAATATTGTTCTCTGATAAGATGGCCGTCCATGGGCAGCAAAACGGCTTCTTACAAAGATTAGAATCTTTACAAGTGAACAATTGTGGGGATGTTCGCGCTCCGTTTCCAGCAACATTGCTGCGAGCTTTGAAAAATCTAAAGGGGGTGACTGTTGATCGCTGTAAATCATTGGAAGAGGTATTTGAATTAGGTGAGGCTGATGAAGGAAGCAGTGAGGAGAAGGAGCTGCCGCTGCTGTCATCTTTAACACTGTCAGAGTTACCTAAGCTCAAATGCATATGGAAGGGGCCTACCAGACATGTCAGCCTTCAAAGTCTTGTTCATCTGAGTGTTTGTTCTCTCGACAAACTGCCATTTATCTTCACACCGTCCCTCGCTCAAAGTCTGCCAAAGCTAGAAACCCTTGACATAAGTGAATGCAGTAAATTAAAGCATATTATCAGAGAAGAGGATGGTGAAAGCGAAATAATTCCAGAGTCTCCTCGCTTCCCAAAATTAAAATCTATCTTCATAGAAAACTGTGGTAAACTGGAATATGTCTTCCCTGTCTCCGTGTCTCCAAGCCATCCCAACCTGGAAGAGCTGCGGATTTTTAATGGTCATAATTTAAAGCAAATAATTTACAGGGTAGAAGGAGATGCACTCACCAGAGATGGCATCATCAAGTTCCCTAAGCTAAGAGCATTGTGTCTTTCAAATTGCAGCTTCTTTGGTCCAAAGAATTTTGCTGCCCATTTGCCTTCTTTGAAAAGTCTAACCATTTATGGCCACGAAGAATTGGGTAATTTGTCTGCACAGCTCCAAGTACGTCTTTTATATTTCTCCAATAATTTTTTTCCTTTTTAATTTAATTTGTCAACTTAAATACATGTTGATTTCTTCCTTTAAATTTCTGAAACTGAAGTAATTGATGAGTGGAGATAAATCCTTTAGCCATCCACTAAATTTAAAAGGAGTTGTCTAACTGAATCATTCCTTGTCTCTTGATGGAGGGCTTAAGAAGTAAGAAATTAATTATTTTAATGAAATCCTACCTAGATTTTTCAATCTTTATGCTTTCCCAGTTTTAGTGAAATTGAGGCTCTTCCCCCAGTCAATAGAAGTATTTGAAGAGGAAGATAAACCTCCATCTGCTAATATTGAGTTGTTTGTTTCAGTCCCATGCCCTGTTGGTCTACTTATATCCTTTTGTTGATAAGTTTTTGGCTGAAATATTGGAGACAATTCGTTCATCTATTTACCAAAATTATATAGTTCCAAAGTGCACAAAATTTATTAGGAGTGATATCTAACAAATTGGTATCGTTGTTTTCTTTTGATGCAGGGGTTGACAAATTTGGAAACATTACGCTTGCAATCCCTGCCTGATATGAGGTGTTTATGGAAGGGTCTCGTGTCGAGCAAATTGACTACTTTGGAGGTGGTTAAGTGTAAGAGACTGACACATGTATTCACATGCAGCATGATTGTCAATTTAGTTCAACTAAAAGTCCTAAAGATATTGTCCTGTGAGGAATTGGAGCAAATCATTGCTAGGGATAATGATGATGAAAAGGATCAGATATTGTTAGGAGATCATCTCCAATCTTTATGCTTTTCCAATTTGTGTGAAATTGAGATTAGAGAATGCAACAAGTTGAAGAGTCTCTTCCCAGTAGCCATGGCTTCAGGTCTCCCAAAGCTGCAAACACTAAAAGTAAGTGAAGCCTCTCAATTATTGGGAGTATTTGGGCAGGATGATCATGCTTCACCTGTCAACGTTGAGAAGGAGATGGTGCTTCCTAATCTAAGTGAGCTGTCGCTAGAACAATTATCAAGTATTGTCTGTTTTAGTTTCGGATCCTGTGATTTCTTATTCCCTCGTTTGGAGAAGTTGAAGGTCCATCAATGTCCAAAGCTGACCACAAAATTTGCTACTACACCAGATGGTTCAATGAGTGCTCAATCAGAGGTGCTGCTGATTTAACTTTATTTCTTGCCTCTCTTTTAGTGTGTTTGTTTCTTGTTTCTCTCAACAATAAGATTTACAAGTTAAATGAGCATGCCATGCTTGAATTGGGTTACAGGTACCTGAAGTAGCTGAAGATTCAAGCATTAATAGAGAGTGGACCAGAAATAAGGGGTGGAAAGAAGATGGAGACTCATGTCTTCGAGCTGTGAATATATTTGGACTTGATGCTGTACAATTTGTTCAAAAGTTTGATATCATGTTTTCCTAGCAGAACAATCTCATGTTGAATGGTGGTCAGCTCTTACATGACTTCAAGGTTGGTGCTGTGAATATGTTTTAGATTGGTGGGAAATAATTCCAACTGTTCCGTTGGCAATGGGATACAAATTGGCTTCACATTGTGACCGTCTTATTTACCATAGAAGATTTCGACTTATCTATCTATGTGTTTGCTGAAGAAGTTAGAAGTAATGTAATGTTGTGTGTTTAGTCATTATCGTACAAGCCTCCAGAAGTAAGGGCGTATGTTTGCTTGGCCATTTGTGTTTCTTTTGGTTTAATGTGTGGACTTTCATGCGTAAGATGCTGAACTCTTTGTTTGATGTTCTGTTTGTAATGCATAATGCATTATTAAAAATGTTATTTTATGAGCATCTGAATATGTTTGGGCATTCAAATCTCAAGATGACTGAGACTTGATGCTGAACTCTTTGTTCAAAAGTTTGATACTGATATCATGTTTTCCTAGCAGACCAATCTTATATTGAATGGTTTTTTTGAGCAGATACCTTGCTGGCTTTCACTAATTTTTTCTGTTCTTTGTAATTTTTCGATAAATTCTTTTTTTTTTTCAACCTCAAAAATTAAAATACAAGTAAAATAAAGTTTTGAATCAAAAAGTTTAATTTCTAAACTAACAGGGCCAAAAAGAAAATTTATCAAAATTAGAGGCGATGACACAATTTGTTTTTTTAAGGCCTTTTATTTTTATTTTTTTTTCATGTTTCAATTTTGATTTTTTTATTTTTATTTTTATTTTTTCTAAAACAATATAATCAATTTCTTTTTTATAAAATCGAGCACCAAACCAAGCCAATGGTGCGGCTTTTTATTTAGTTCTAGATGCTGATATAAAAGTACCAACTTCAAATTCCAATTAACAAGCATATTAATTTTTTTAAATAATAAAAAAATAGATAATCAACAGCAAAAAGAACAAAAAGCAAAGTTGACACCATATTTTTTATAAAAAAAAATTAGTTTTTTATTTATTTCAATTTTGATCTTCTCATTTTCAATTTCTTACAAACAACAAAAAAAAATTATAAAATTGAGCATCGTGGCTCACCAGCAACTCGCGCGGTCGGATACCTGCTGAATCGGGTGGATCGTCGACCCCTCCTTCTTCTTTAGTCGGCGGTGAGACAAGCAGGGGTCTAAGAAGAGGGAACGGACCACATTAAGCTAGGTCTCCTCTCCTCTCTTTCTCTTTTAGCCGGCGTTGAGGCAGCAGAGGACTGCTGGTGACGGGGAGGGACGATCTGTGAGGTCTGGTTGGGGCAGGAGCCAAACGTGAGGCGGATCTGGTGAGGCCGAGAGACGGGGACCGTGAGAGGGTCTGAAATCCACAGGAGGGGGGAGAAACGGCAGCCGTGGCTGAGTTGTGGTGGTCTGGAGAGGAGCTGTGTGGGGGAAGAAAAGGTTGAGCGGCCTCTTGTGACCGGGTCTGTGTGGCCGGCTAAAGAGGGAAGAAGAAGATCAAAGGGGAGGGGGGGCCGGTTTGTTTTTTTTTTGGCAGGGGAGAAGTGAGCGGCCGGCTGCTTGTGTGTAGGAAATGGGGAGAAGATGGGGCTCTTGTTTTTCAAAGGGAGGGGCCGGCGGCTTTTTGTTGGCTGGGAGTTGGGTTTCTCTCCTTTTGCAGGGAAGATGGAGAGCCTAGGGACGGGCTCTAGTTGGCTGGGAGAGGGGGTTTGGTTTTTCTTGACAAAGGGAGGGGGCGCGGCGGCCTGGAAAATGGAGAAGAAAGTGATCGGCTTTTTAGGATTTTTTTTTAGCTGATAGCCCCCCCTGTTAATTTCCTCCGCCACCCTACCTCTCCATTTTTTCTCTTATTTTTTTTATTTTTTTAACTGTAGACTAGTATATATCAGCAAAATATTACTATATTTTCAAAGTAGTCCCTCAGCTTTTCTTTTTTTTTCTTTTCTTTTCTTTTTTTTTGTAAAATTTGATTTTTTTTATTTTTTAGTATTTTGAAAGTGAGCAATATCAACATCAACTCAATAAGAAAAATCAGTGGTTGTAAAATTAACACGTTAAAAGTTGAACGCGTTCAAAATACCTTTGAAAATTTAAATTCTTCTTATATGACATTGAAAATGTTAAAAATAATGCAAATATATCAAAATGTATTTTTTTGGGTTTTCATTGTTTTTTTGGTTTTTTTCTAAAAATTTATCAAAAACATGGGTCAAAAATTGGATAGCAACAGTTCTAATATCAAGATGTTTTATTGAAAGCAAGATAACCACAAAAAAAACAAATAAAAATACATTACCCATCTCAAATCTTAATCAATTCATCATTAAATATCACTGAATAAAAAAAGGATAAAAAAAGAGAGAGTAAACATTGTGTGAATTAACAATATTTTCTTTTGGAGACTATATTGTTTCAGCCAATCTTTTTTAGGTTTCTATTAATATATTTATTTATTTTATGTTTTTTTAATAATTAATAGGTAAGCTATATCTAACTAATAATACAACACATTGCTACCTACATCCATATATACTAAAAAGACACTCACTATAGCCATATTAGTAGTTATTTGACTTGCACTTTACTATGGGCCAGAAATTTTTTTAGCAAAATAAATAAATATGAATGCTTTTTAAATGTATTTTTAACAACAAAAAAACCCTAATCATAAATACAAAAAAGGTACTAACGTGTTTATTTAACTCGTTTCGCTATAGGTCAGATAATATTTTTCAACACAAAAGAATGGATGTATAAGTGTTGTTAATGTATTTTTTGATATCGAGAGAAAAAAAAAATATAATTGTGAATAAAAAAGGTTGATGTTTACATATAATAAACTGGGGGATCATATATGTTAATAAATACAAAAACAATTGTTAATGCAACGCGCCACATGTAAGAAGTTAATTTTTAATATAGTAGAAAAATGGGACGGTGTTTCAAATGCATTTCATTGTATCATGATTCTCTTAATTGAGAAATGTGAAACAAAATAAAAAAAGGACAAAAATATTATATTTCAGCCGATCTTTTTTAGGTTTCTGTTAATATATTTATTTATTTTATGTTTTTTTTTAATAATGAATAGGTAAGTTATATCTAACTAATAATATAACACATTGCTTCCTACATCCACGAATACTAAAAGACACTTACTATAGCCATATTAGTAGTTATTTAACTCGCACTTCGTTATGGATCACAAAATTGTTTTTAGTAAAAAAATAAATTTGTATGCTTTTCAATTGCATTTTTAACAAAAACAAATCCTAATCATAAATATAAAAAAAAAGTATTGACGTGTTTATTTAATTCACTTTGCTACAAGTCAGATAATTTTTTAAACGCAAAAGAAAAAATATATAAATGTTGTTAACGTATTTTTAAAAATCAAGAGAAAATTATAATTGTAAATAAAAAAATTGATGTTTACATATAATAAAAATAAAGTAAGGACCATAAGTGTTCATAAATACAAAGAATAGTTATTAACGCATCGTGCCACATATAGGATCTTAAGTTAATTTTTAATGTAGTAGAAAAATGGGACAATATTTCAAGTGTATTTCATTGTATTACGATTCTCCTAATTGAGAAATGTAAAAAACAAATCTTACAAAAATATGAACTAATAAAGAATTGTTAATACCAATCAAATTATAAAATAAAATGATAATCATTTTCATAAAAGTAAAAGATACATAAATATGGTACTTGACCTTAAGTTTCCTCTTCATGCACACTTTTCTCCTTCTTCTTCTTCTTTTTTTTTTTTTATCTTAAAGGTAACTTTTTCTTACCAAGAACAAATAATTCTTATTTTTATAACCACATCATGAAAATAAAGTTTATTCATATAAAATACAAAAAAAACATATAAATGAATTGGAATAATTTTTTCTAGATATTAAATACATAAAAGATAAGTAAAAGATAACCACTATTTAAAAAAAATGAAAAAAACAATCTAAATATTTAGAGAGAAAAGTATTAATTTAAATATAAATTCAAAAATTCATTAAAAATACATAAAAAATATCAAATAAGAAAACAAAATTAGAAAAAAAAATAGAAATAGATCAAGTGCTTTTGGGCCTAGTAAGTTAGACCTACACATTAGGCCCATTTTAAAAAGGGTTGGTATGTATGAGGCTTTTTTATTTGAAAATGCTCCAAATGTTTTTGAAAAAAAAAATAAAGAAAAGCGACATGTCACCTACCGAGACTTTCCCGTTCTTAACCATTGGAGAGGTGACTAGAAAATTAAGCAGGTGTTTTTTGACCCAAAAATGCAAATTTAAACAAAGTTCACACCAAAACACCTAAAAATAGTCTTTATGATATAATAAATCAATAAAACAGCCCAAAAATCATAAATGCTTTTGGCAATTTCAAGGGCAAAAAACATTTCAATGGAACTCTTTTCATCAAATGAAACTTATTAAAACAAAATCGACCATTTTTTTATGGTGAAAATCAGTGTAAACTGAGACTGTAAAACCCTAGGTAATATTATTGATATTAATAAAAGTCAAGATTACAAAAAATGAGTGAAAGTGATAAATTAAATTATAAGAATGATGATATATTTGAGAATCTGAATTGAAATGTTTTGTTCGGGTGTTAATATATATATATATATATATATATATATATATATATATATATATATAAAAATATGAATAAAATTTTTATATAAGTGAATTTCATGAAACTAAAAGTACTAACGAGTAACTGAGTGGAATTTGAAATAACCCGGGTAAAATTTTGTATAAACAGGCGTCAGGAGTCATGAAATTTTACCCAAAAATCATAAAATTTACTATTAAGGGATATAGAAGGTATTTTTAAACAGTTAAGTAATTATATGTGTGTAAGTGTGAGTGTGCATGGGGAAGAAAAAATTGAGGGACATGGAAGGTATTTTTAAAAAAAGTTAACTCATATATATATATATATATATATATATATATATATGAGTGCAAATGAGTGTGTGCTTTAAGGAAAAAAAAAAAAAAACAAACTTGCTTTTTCAAAGAGAAGGAAGCATTCGGTCAGGAGAGGAAAAACAAATTCAAGCAAGAAAAATTTCTCAATTTAAAAGTGTTAAAGCTTTGATTATTGCTTGATAAGGTGCCCTAACACTTTTAAATAAGATTCTTGAAGAATTTATGCTTTAACTGGATTGAACTTTGTGAAATGAGGAATTGGGGTTCGTGATAAATTTTAAGGAAAATTACAATTGATTGTGAAATTGTGCTAAGATTATTGAAGTGAGTAGAGAAAGTAAGAAATTATGGTAATTAAAGCAAAATTTTAGGTGTTCTTGAAGAAGGGATTTTTGGAAAAATAATAATAAGAAAATAAAAATTTAAGATTTTTGATAAGATGATGAGATTGTGTAAGAAAGAGATGATATTAATGTTAAAGAGTGAATAGATCATGAAATTTTTTTATGTTTTTCTTTGATTTAAATTACAATAAAAATAAATAAATAAATTTAGAGAATATATATATATATATATATATATATATATATATATATATATATATATAAATAGATTTGAATGATGAAATGAATTGTGTTACAATGTGGAAATTGAAAGAATAGGAAGGAAATTTACAAAATGATTTTATTTTGGCAAATAAAAGGATAATTAGAATGATTTTATTTATTGAGTGTGTCAATATGGAAAGTAGAATAATTATGTGATATACTTATCAATTCAAGAGAAGTTGTCAGGCCGACACCACAGCAGGGAATTTCAGCTCGAGCTTAGTCGTCAGGTAATTACACGGTGCCTGAATTTATTATTGGTCAATATGTATTTTTATCTAATTAATTGTGGTTGATAAATTAGTAATTATTATATTGTTTACTTTAGAAAACAAGAAATGCGATGTGATGAATTAATTCTTGAACTAATGGGATTAATGCCCTAGTGAATGGTCATGATAAGGAATTAATTCCCTAGTTAATAGGATTAGAACCCTGGTGAATGGGCAAATTGTTGAGCTAATTCCTAAATTAATAGGATTAATGTCCTGGTGAATGGACGTGATGAGGAATTAAGTCCCTGGTTAATGGAATTAGTACCTTGGTAAATGGATAAATAGTTGAACTAATTTCTGATTTAATAGAATTAGTGCCTTGGCAAATGGACGAGATGAAGAATTAATTTTCTTGATTAATGGGATTTGTATCCTGATGAATGGATGAAACGTTAAACTAATCTTTGGATTGATGACAATAGTGCTTGTTGAATGGACTGGTGGAAAATTAATCATCTATTAGTGAAAGTAATGCCGGGTTAATTGGACGATAGGAATAATTATATTTTTGGTTGATGTTAAAAAAGAAAAAGAAAACAAACTCATAGATTATTCTGAAATTTAATTAATATATATAATGCTAGATGTGGAAGTTAATTTAATGATCTTTTGACTAATTTTTTTTTTTAAAAAAAAAAGGAAGGAAGAAAGAAAGAAAATTGAAAGAATTTTATGGATATCTTTTCTTCATCTGTCTAATCGAATTATTGTATTAACTCAATTTTCAGGTACATCCCCCTATCAGACTGAACAGTAGATTAGTTTTCTTATATTTTGTTTGGTATTTTTTTTTCTAATGAATGAATTTATCATTTTGTTATGTAATATAATGCGTTAACAGTTTATCGAAAGCCCTATTGGGTAATATAATCTTAATTATGAATTTCTTCTTTAATTATGTACTTATTTCGATTATAATTTCATTAATGGTTTTTATTTGTAAATCTTTGAATTGTGTAATGTACTTCAGTTATAATTTGTAGAATAATTCTTTGGATTGCATCCATGTAAATGTGAGATATTGAATTGTTTAGACATGTGTGAATTTGATTATTGAAAAGTTGTGATATAATAAGAGGAGGAAGTCCTGGATGATAGGATAAGAAATTTGATAATTAGGGATTGTGGATGAAAAGTCGATAACTTGATACCTAAAAATATAGAGGAAACTCTGCCAAATTTTTTATTGATTACAAAAAAAATCTCTAATTTTATTTGAATCATCATGTCCTTGTCTTTTGTTTTGAATACAAATATTGAGGCATCGAGACTCTCTCTAGCATTGCAATCCAATAACTTTTTGTATCTTCTATCAAATTAGGGAATGAGAAAATAAAAAAATGAAGCTATGGATCAAAAATAAAATGTAGAAAAACTTAAAGGATCAAAAAATCATTATTTAAAAAGTATGAGAATCAAAAGTAAATTTTTGGCTTCAATCTTGAAACTACCATCTTTTTTTGCGCTTTTTTTTTTCTCTGTAGTTATCTATATTTAAATTTTGCTTTTCCTCCATAAATTTACTTAATTATCTATCAATTTATGCCCATAACACATGTCAAAATAATATTTTACCTGTGTGTCTTTTAAAGATTTTTATAATTATAAATCTAATAAGAATACCTTACAAAAAAAAAAAAATCACAGAGTTCTCATCATAACCATAATATCTTTTTTACTAAGTGGACAAAATAGTTCATTGCGCTTGCCCTAGATTTCTCCTTAGATTATGTTATTCTTCACCAACCAAGATTATGTTCCAAATCTGATATTACCCCATTTTTGTCCACCTTTGAAATTATTTTCTTTCTTTCTTCAGAGAACATTTCCAAAATCTAGAGAGGCCACTTTTTCCATCTTATTTCCCTCATGTAACTTCTCTCCATTGCCGTCAAATCATTAAGCATAACGTGTACCGCCAAAAGTTTGTCCACCCAGACTCGCTCTATCAATGCGCACTGTAATATGCGTTATTTCACATACTTGCCACTGTATCACTGCTCACCAATGGTGGCCCACTACTGTTCCTCGGTATCTGCGTCTCTCCAAGACAACAACATAAAATATTTCTGACTAGATTTTCTGGGTGCTTTTTGTTTTTTTTTCTTTTTTTCTTTTTTTGTTTTCACTTCAAAGGAGAAAAAACAATTAACAAACAGAGTTCGTGAGGGTAGGCTTCCTTGCTTCCTGGCTTCTTTCTTGCTTTGTAAAAACACCCTTTTAAAAGTTTTTATTTTCCAGGTTTCTTAGCACCCCTTTCATGGCATTTTCACAGAGGGTTCAGTGCTTTTTCTCAAGTCCAAATAACTAAAATTTGAGTCTTTTTGCT
>Ga0325400_1004510_pt1 | contig 12896 bp, 13 predicted proteins | sample PopdelMetagenome_2_FD_205662 | JGI IMG/M metagenome (GOLD analysis project Ga0325400, IMG submission 205662) | Populus deltoides microbial communities from Bellville, Georgia, United States - Xylem-PdKOR-R1 | ecosystem: Host-associated > Plants > Phyllosphere > Stem > Wood/Secondary xylem...
CTAGCATTTTTAAATAGTGAGGGGGATTTTGTAGAGTTTGATTCATACCTAGTACCAGAATCAGACTTAGAAGAAGGAAGTTTGAAAATGCTAGAGGTAAACATCTTAAAATCAAGTAGCCCTACTCTGCCCGGGTTCCGTGAGTTAAATGAATCCTTACAGGCTTCTGAGCCTCCCAAGTATAGATTTGCTCGGGATGACGATCTTTTTGATCGACTAATTAAGCAACAAGAGGCTAATGGTAAAATATCTACTAAGGTTTATTATAGTCTGAATTGAGCGGCTGATAAGGTACTCAATAGCGATCAGAGAGCAAGAGTAATAGAATTAGCACAGAATGCTAGAGGAATGAATACTAACGGGTATCATATTAGTGATATTAAAACTGGTATATTAAAAGGGGAATTAAGGCTTTGTTATTATAGATCTGCTGCTCATGCAAAAGAAGTTTTAGATCTTATAGGTCCCTCTAAATAATGTGTTTAGTTTGCATCAATGATATTGAAGCTACGAATACCCCGATTTTTTAAATAGTGAGGGGGATTTTGTAGAGTTTGATTCATACCTAGTACCAGAATCAGACTTAGAAGAAGGAAGTTTAAGAATGCTAGAAGTAGATAACAGAGTGATTCTTCCAGAAATTACACACACTAGATTTATTCTTACGGCTGCAGATGTTATCCATTCATTTGCTATTCCAGCCTTAGGAGTAAAATGTGATGCCTACCCAGGAAGACTAAATCAATTTTCTGTACTTATTAACAGATTAGGAACATTCTATGGTCAATGTTCAGAAATTTGTGGTATATTACATAGTTCTATGCCTATTGTTGTAGAATCCGTCTCTTTAGTTAAGTTTCTTAGTTGATTACAAGAACAGTAGTTATTGAATACCAATGTTATGTCTTTATAGTATTATTTTTATTTTTATAAATTTCCTTTTATTTTCTAAGGATTTTATTTCAAAGTCGTATTCTAGCGTTGTAAAATTTAATCTGGAAGATTTGGTATGAACTGAGGAATTGTTATCATTACTTGAGCAAATGTTATTAGGGTTACTTAATGGAATATTATCCTTATTGGATAACGGTAAAGATCCTGAAGATCCCAACCCTGAGGGAGATGATCCTGAGGACCCTGAGGGAGAGGATCCTCAGGATCCTGAGCCAGGTGGAGAGGACCCTGAAGATCCCAACCCTGATAAGAAGGATTCTGAGGAGGAAAATCCAAAAAAAAAATCCGATAAAGGTAAAGGGAGAGCTATTACACCTGAATCTTTACCGGGTGAACCCTCAGTACCAGCAAAACCTTCCGTACCTGAAGAGGAAGACCCTGACAGTCTTTTTGAAAAGGACTCTCGAAAAGCCCAGGAACTTTCTTTGCAGGAGGATAAAAAAGGAAAAGAGGAAAAGGGTATAGGAGAATCCTCTAAACAAGGTGCACAAAGGGAATTACAAGAAGCAAAAGTAAAGCAAGGAGTTAAATCTCATTATAATCAAGCAGTACAGGATTTTAATGAAAACCAAGGTCATATAGTAGATAATCCTACTATAGATCCCGAGGTTAAACAATATTTAATTGAAAGGTCTCAAATACTTAGAGAAAGAGTTGATCACTATAAGGCTTTAAAAGAGGCGCTAGATATAGAATCTTCTGAGGAAGAATATAGCTCAGAAGATTATAGTAGTGAAGATTCAGACTCTGAAAACACTAGACCATCTAAACGCCCTAAAAATGATTAGTAAGTATCGTTTTAGGTGTCATTGTTCTATGGTAATATTGGACCAACTCCTTATTCTTATTAACAGATTAGGAACATTTTATGGTCAATGTGCCTAATTTTGTGGTATATTCTATAGTTCTATGCCTATTGTTGTAGAATCTGTCTCTTTAGTTTTGTCTCTTTAGTTTTGTCTCTCAAGTTTCTTAGTGGATGCCCAGAAGAATACTAGGGTAAAACCTCTCAAATAACTCTGGAGTTATTTGACTAAATAATGGTTATTTTACCATTAACTTGTTATGAAAGGTATCGATTTTACATAATAGTATAACAAATCCTGGTAGATAAATTATTTTTATCTACTGGAAATTTGCCATTACATATACTTTTGGCCTCTTTTTGTTTTTTATTTCTTCATGAATAAAAACGATTTCAATCTAGGCAAAAAAGTTAGTAAAGAGCAAATAGGGGGAGAAGATTAATCTATTATCCACCTAGAATGATTAAAGCCCCTAACTAGAATTAAAAGATTTTGCTATTAATTCTGTAGTTCAACCTAAAAAATTTTTTTATACAATGCTAATTCTATCACTAATCATATTAATTTTATCTAATTCACTTACCTTAAGACGTGATAAATCAATTCTGTACTCCAGAGCCACAATTACTATTTTAGTTATTGCGGCTCTTATGGCTTATGATAACCTAAACTTCCTTTTTTTAAGTAAAGGTATAGGTATTTTCGGTGGGTTATTTCATGCAACATCTATTACTTGCGTGTTTCAAATATTTATTTTAGTTATTAGTGCTACAATACTATTGTTAACGTCCTTTTATCCTAGAAAGGTTTGACTTAGAGAATACAGTTCTATGGATAAAATACTGTTTACTAAACTCGTTTATTATCAAACCGTTATACTAAACAAAATGGGGGAACAATACAAGATTATAGAGTATTCTTTAATCCTTCTTTTTATTGTAATAGGTGGTATTTTCTTAGTTTCTACTAGTGATTTAGTTTCCATATTTTTAGCTATAGAGCTACAAAGTTATGGGTTATACCTTTTATCCACTATCTATAGAGATTCGGAGCCAGCTACATCGGGTGGTCTTATGTACTTTTTATTGGGAGGTCTATCCTCTTGTTTCATACTACTGAGTACAGGTTTACTGTATGCAAATACAGGGACTACCAATTTGGATAGTTTATATATTATTACGAATATACACAAAATAAGTCTAAACGAATATACTCAAATAAGTACAGTAGGAATGGAGAACCTATCAAGTCTACTTTATTGATACGAATCCTATTACATAGATATTAGCTTACTATTTATGTCTGTAGGATTTTTATTTAAAGTTTCCGCCGCACCTTTCCATTTCTGAAGCCCGGATGTTTATGATGCCATCCCCACAATCGTTACAACTTTTGTAGCTATTCTCGCGAAAATTTCGATTTTTATCTTCTTATTAGAATTAGTACATTATACAAGCAAACCCGTTTTTGACTCTGACTTTAGTTGAACGATGAGTTTATTAATTAGCTCTCTTTTATCTCTAGTAGTAGGAACAATAGTAGGATTAACACAAAAAAGAATAAAAAGACTTTATGCTTTTAGTACGATATCACATGTAGGATTTATATTATTAGGTTTAAGCATACACACAGTAGAATCCACACAAGCCTTTATGTTTTATTTAATTCAATATTCTATTTCTAATTTAAACGCTTTTGTATTACTAATAGCCATAGGTTATTCTCTTTATTGCTATGTATATAAAGTTAAACCTACCAAAGAGGAACAAAAGAATGAAAACAGTGATAAGCTAAGTGATGTGGATAACTCTCCCATTCAACTTATTGATCAATTGAAAGGTTATTATTACATAAACCCTACCTTATCCTTAAGTTTAGCCATAACTCTGTTTTCTTTTGCAGGAATACCACCCTTAATAGGTTTTTTTGGTAAACAGATGATTTTAAGTGCAGCTATTGACAATGGTTACATTTTTATGGCACTAATTGCTATATTAACTAGTGTTGTTAGTGCAGTATATTACTTAGCCATCATAAAACAAATATTCTTTGATAAGCCTGATTATGAATTAAATCACGAACTTTCTGACTTAAATGCAGAAAGCTTAATTACGGAAAAAAACAGTATCGTTAAAAAAGTCGAAATTAAGATAAATAATATAGTGTTATCCAGTTCTTTAAGTTTAATTATTTCAATTATAACCTTATTTATAGCGTTATTCATATTAAACCCTGAAACCCTATTAAATCTCTCAAACATATTATCTTTAATCTTTTTTAATCGTTAAATGACATCGACAACTTTTTTTATCATATTTATACCCATATTATCCTTTATTTTATTATTTGTAAATTTACTTTTAGCATCGCATAATCCATATCAAGAAAAAGATAGTGTTTTTGAATGTGGATTCCACTCATTTTTAGGACAAAACAGAACACAGTTTAGTGTATCTTTTTTTATTTTTGGTCTTTTATTCCTTTTATTTGATTTAGAAATAATTCTAGTTTACCCATATAGTGTTAGTGGGTATAACAATGATATTTATGGGTTAGCTGTAATGATGCTATTTTTTATATTATTAACCTTAGGTTTTATTTTTGAACTAGGTAAAAATGCTTTAACTATTGATAGTAGACAAACAATAACTTACTCTACTAACGAAATAACTGAGTCAGAAGCCTTTTTAAAAGGGAATATGTTTGGGTTTTTTAGCCAATTATAGACTATTTTACTCTTTTATTCCCACTCATTTTAAGCGTGGGACCTTTTCCATCTTTTTTATTTACATTAGCCATTTCTTTCCTATTGTAAAGTTCTAAAAGCAAAGATGGTTATCTTTGCAATGAAAGTTCAAAAAACTTTTCTATTGATAGGGTTTATATTAAGAATTTATTTTATTTATTACCTTATCATACTAACCTGAATATATCCTATTACTTTTCATCTTTTATTTTTTACAGTGGTTTTCTATATTTTTTAATTACATTATTAGATTGGATAGCCAGTTTTGGATATTCAATCTAATATTTCAGGATTTTGAATAAGGGGAGAGAACCGAAATTTTGAAGCTTTTCTTAAGTTTTTATATTAACCAGGTTCTATCTGGTTTATGGATAATATATAGGTTATTTTATAGTTTATATAGTTTATATAGTTTATATAGTTTATACATTAACCCGGTTCTACATGGTTAATGTATAATAGAGAATTTATTTTTTTTTATAGTTTATTCATTAACTTGGTTCTACAGGGTGAATGAATTATATAAAAAGTTATCTATATAGTTTATTCATTAACCCGGTTCTACATGGTTAATGAATATTATAGAGTTTATTTATATATAGTTTATTCATTAACCTGGTTCTATATGTTAATGAATAATACAGTCCTTAAATTTGTTATACAGTTATTTAACTTAGTTTCTGAAAAAAATAAAAAAAAAAGTTTAGCTAGCTTATCTAGTATTATTATTATATTTATTTAGAGTTAAAAATGAAACAAGAATTTGTGTTTAGTTGTGGATGATTAAGTTTAATAACAATTTTTGTTATAGTTATTTTGGTAGGGCTTATTGTGTGAGAGCAATATAGGATTTTTAAAAGATTAGAACGGTATCAGGTGTTGGTTGAAAGTGAAATAAAATTAAAAGAATTACACAAGAAAAAAGAAATCTTGTCTTCTAGGTATAATGTTTTAAGGAAAAGATTTTATAGTTACAACCTTGGGTTAGGTTTATGGCAGTTGTTAAAGTATACTTCAAGTAAAGGATGTTTTAAAGATTTACCGTTTAAGGAAAGAGATAGTCTTTATAAAATAGCAGAGGAAATACGTGGAATACTTGTAAATATAAGGATACTGGATAGACAAATAGAAAAATTATATGGTGAGCATATAGATAAGGTTAATATTCTTGTTAAGAAATAGTTTAATAAAAAAAAAAAGTTTAGCTAGAACTATATTTAGTATTATTATATTTATTTAGAGTTAAAATGAAAATATTGAATATGTTGGTAAATAGTGTTGGTTTCAGGAAATTTTTGGTGATTTTTTTAGTTGGTTTAGTTTTAAGAGGTAATCTCTAAAAAAAAAAGGTTTAACTAGACCATAACTAGTATTGTATACAAAAAAAATTAAATTAAAATATGAAAAAACAAAAGAATTTAATGGTAAATGTTTTACCTAATGATAAGGAAGTTGGAACGGATAACGTAGTTGGTATAAATAACGTAGCTGGGACAGATAAGGTAGTTGGAACAGATAATGAATTTACCATAAAATTGGATGAGTTAAAGGAAAAAATAGTTAAATTAAGAGATGTAAACCAAAATAATTTTGGTTTACAAAAACAAACTAGAGATTTAGCTAAAAAATTTATAGAAGAGTTTAGGGGTACTCATAAAGTAGAGTTGGGTAAATCCGTTAGTTGATTGGGTGATGTTTTGAGTCCAGATGAATTAATATCTGTTATAGGTGATTCAATTAGTAAGCTGGATCGTACTATTTTGCATGTGAAAGTTAGAGATAGATTGGAGCATGGTTATAGTAAACCTGAATGTTATATGAATAATCGTATAACTGATTTAGTTAACCAATTGAATGTTTATGATAGTTATATAGATACGTTTGATTTTATAGAAATTCGTGGAGGAGACAATTGTCTGGATCAAAACAAGTATTTAATAAGTCATGCTTTACATAATTTACTTATAAACGGTTATAGAATAAATAGAGATAGAAGTATTCAAAAAGGTAGTGACGGATTATACCTAGTTGTGTTTGGTACTATAACGGTTAAAGGTGAAAATGTTCTCGTATATAACTATATAAAATATGATTATATATTTTACGATACATTGTATAATTATATAAAAATTGAAAGTAGTTCTACTGTTGTAACGAATGATAGAACTGTTGGTGCGGATTATCTATTTATTATGAGATATTTCTTTGAAAATCTAAATGAAATGGTTAACGAAATAAAGCATATTTCAGATTTATTTGATCATAAGTTTAAATATAGTACTTCAATAGGAATATACCCTAGAAACCTTATAGATTTATGTAAAGGGTTACTTAAAGGTTGTCCAGTATTCTTAAATAATGAGGATATTAGTAAATTTATAAAACTAGCTTGAGAAAAAAATAGTTATGAAGCAATAGTAGGATTAGTTAAGTTATATGATTTTTATAAGAATGATGAAGAAGGTTTAAATATGTTACAGGATAAATTAAAGAAGACTAATTTAAATAATTTTAACTTTTTAGGAAGATTGGTGTTTATTACAGACGATTTACAGAGTCTTGTTAAAGATATAAAAAATTCTGTGGATAGTAAAGTGAATGAAGGACCTCAAGCATGAAGGGGGCAAAGTAATTATTTAAATCATACTATAAGTAGAATAGATTCAGATTTTAGAGAGAGTTTGAATCGTCACAATCAATATCACGTTAATGTAGGTAACATACCTAAAAACAGTCTTATAGGAAGAAGTAAATTTCTGTATCAAAATATACATAAAAATTTAGGTAATGTGAGATTCTATTCTCAAAAATTACATTTACAACCTGTAAGACAATAATACTAGTCTTTATTTTGAAATAAGTGATATCATTAAAAATTCACCTGTTAATGAGAATACTCAATTGACAATTGAAAATCATTTGTATAATCACTCATATATACATATGTTAGAAAACAGTAAGGAAGATAAACCTTTAATAAATTTCTCGTTGTTAAATAAAAGATTTAGTAAATTATTAATAGAAGAAAGACCTAAGTTAGATGACTACATTAATAGAGATAAAGGTATAGTTTTTAAAAAAGAACCTGTAAAAGCCAATGATAAGATTTTATTTTTATTGAATAAAGTTTTGAATGTGTTGGAAAATGATTATGTAATCACGGTTATTTATGGTAGGTTTTTCAAAATTATAAGTCAATTCCAAGTATCAGAAGAGTATAATAAATCTGTTAATATATTTATTGATCTTGGTGGTGATTTGGTTAAAAGTTATTTTTATGCGTTATATAGAAAAGAAAAAAAAAAAGAATTAGAAAAAAAAGGTGTATTAGAATATCAAGAGTATAAACTATCGAATTGAAGATCAGAAAATAAGGAGATAATTTCTCTTTTTACTCCTACAACTAAGGCCGATCTAGGTGCTAAAGTTATAGGTTGATTAAAATACTTAGATTTGATAAGATTTAAAGTAGTAACTATCTCTAAAACAGAAAAGCAGAGTCTTATAATACCAACTGACAGGGTTATAGGTTTGTTAGATGAAGAAACAAAAATTAAACCATTACCCCGTAGATTACCTATGATAGTTAAACCTAAGCTTTGGAAAAGAATAATATATGCGGAGGGGACTAAAGAAATATTAGGGGGTTGTCATTATTTTTGTTACAAACTTGTTATATTTTTAAAGAAATAGGACGAGATTTCTAAACAGTTAAGGATAGTTTAAAAAAGTAGTACCTTTTTACTTTAACAGATCCAATTACACATAAAGTAACTTGAATAAGGAGAAGACCCTTTGAAGCTTAAAAACTTCCTGGTGTTAAAGCAAAAAAAAAGTAGCTTAGTGAGAATAGCATAATTTTTGCACATTAACCCCTAATACATAGGGGTTTAATCCCTCCTTTCTAATCCTTTGCCCATAAGAAGTAGAAAGATAAAGATTCATACCAGAAGAATTTGTCTTAGAGTTAAAAATGAATTATTTCTTATTTAGAAGTAAAATATTAAGAATTATAAATATATAGTATATGAGATATTTTTAATAAGATCTTATATAGTAATCTTCCCTTTTTACAGAGTAAGGTAAAAAACCTCTTATTAGTTTAAGGGTAGAACAATAATTTCCTGAATTACCTATCTAAGTTCGAGTTTTAGATAAGATAGCTTATAAACGAAGAAAATTAACAAAAAAAAAAAAGAGACATTACTTTATATTTTTAAACAATGAATTTATCACTAATTTTATTTACCATTGGTATTTTAGGCTTCGTTTTAAATAGAAAAAACATTATTTTAATGCTTATTTCACTAGAAATAATGTTATTGGCTATTACATTTTTAATTTTGGTTAGTTCACTTAGCTTTGATGATATATTAGGTCAAACGTATGCTATTTATATTATAGCTATAGCTGGAGCAGAATCTGCTATAGGTTTAGGTATTTTAGTAGCTTTTTATAGACTAAGAGGTAACATAGCAATAGAATTTAAATAATGTATCTAGCCATAATTATCTTACCACTATTAGGATCCATAGCATCTGGTTTTTTTGGTAGAAAAATCGGAGTCTCAGGAGCCCAAGTTATTACATGTCTAGCGGTTGTATTAACAACCCTATTCGCTATAGTAGCTTTCTTTGAAGTTGGATATAACAATATACCTGTATCTATTGAGGTATTTAGATGAATTGACTCTGAATCCTTAAATGTATGGTGAGGATTTCATTTTGATTCATTAACAGTTTCTATGCTTATACCTGTACTAATTGTTTCTTCTTTAGTACATATATATTCTATAGGTTATATGTCAGAAGATCCACATAACCAGCGTTTCTTTAGCTATTTAAGTTTATTCACCTTTATGATGGTTATATTAGTTACAGCTAACAACTATTTATTAATGTTTGTCGGTTGAGAGGGTGTAGGAGTTTGTTCATATCTTTTAGTTTGTTTTTGATTTACTAGAATAGCCGCAAATCAAAGTTCTCTTTCAGCCTTCTTAACGAATAGAGTGGGTGATTGTTTCTTAACTATAGGGATGTTTGGTATTATATGAGCGTTTGGTAAGAAAAAAAAACATGAATGTTTCTAAATGCAGGGGTAGCTATCCTTACCTTGTGAAAAATAATAAAGATATCTTTTATAATCAAAAAAAAAAACAATATTCTACTAGTCAAGTGGGAAGAAATTGTTTTATTGCACCCTACTTAGCGGGATTAATAGAAGGTGATGGCTACATTGGTGTTCAGAAGTCTAAAGATAACAAAGTTGTTTATTGGTCAAAAATTCTTATTGCTTTTAGCATTAATGATAAACCTCTAGCTGAAAAATTATCCTCTGAACTAAAAGTAGGTAAAATTATTAATCGAGATAAGGCAGGTCATGTATTACGGCAAAATTTAGCTAAAGAATAAGTTTTAAAAGTAATTCCTTTAATTAATGGAAACATGCGTACACCTAAAATAGAAGCTCTACATAGAGCTATAAATTGAATAAATGAAAAAAATAATACATCTATACCTTGTCTAGGTTTAGATTTATCCACCTTTAGACAGTAATAGTGGATTGGCAGGGTTTACTGATACGGAGGGTAGTTTTAATATCACAGTATATGATAGAAAGAAAAAGGGAGTATTTTTAAGAACAAGTGTTCAAACTTCTTTTCGTATCGAAGTGAAACAAAATTATGCTAGGGAAGTTACTAAAGATCAGGGAGGAAGGAGTTATTTTAACATTTTAACTTAAATAGCGGCTTTTTTACTGTCAATCTCTACACTAGAACTCGAAAAAGAGAGGATAAAATATATTATGCTTTTATGGCGGTGGCTCATAACTACAGAAGTCATGACATTGTTCGTAAATACTTTGACCGTTTTCCTTTATATTCTTCTAAGTATTTAGCATATAAAGACGGATGTCTTGTCTAATATCTTCCTAGAGGAAATTTGACTAAAGAGAAGTGGGATAAGATAAAAATTATCCAAAATAATTTTAATAGTAAGAGAAAAGTATTTAATTTTTCACATTTAGATTCTTTGCATTTTCAATAAATTGCCGTGAGTGGTAGTAATATCACTCTTATCATATAACTGTATGTCTGGAAACTCCTAAAATCATTTTATAGGATATTGTGGAAATATATTTTTATATACGTACACAGACCATAAACATTAAAATGAATAGATCTTATTTAAATAAGTGAAAATGGACAATCAGCAGGAAACATTAAAAATGTAACCCATATCGAGGATCCTCAGAGACTGCGCGTTATACACCCTTTTATTTTTTATATATTAAATGTTCTTATTTAGCCCTCCCACTGCAAGCAGATGGGGTAATTTTTTTATTAATACTAAATTTTAGAATAAAAATATAAAAGCAGGGTGAAGATACAGTCCAAATTATAGCTGAAAGGTTATAAGTAAATTGAATTTAGATTATGCTACTGTCTTTTCTCTAGCTCCTTACATGAATGAGAATGTTATAACTCTCGTAGGAATTTGTCTATTAATAGGAGCTATGGCTAAGTCATCGCAGGTTGGTCTGCACGTTTGACTGCCAATGGCGATGGAGGGTTTTTTATTTTTTCTTCTTATTTATTTTATCTACACATATAACAGTATTTTCATTGATCTTTCCGATATTGAAATAGAAAAAAATGAACTATTTTCTTGTTGGTCATATAAGAGCTTTAATGCAGGATGTACGTTAGAAAACAGTATGATTTGTTATGATAATAGGAATACTCTAGGGTTATGGCTGCTATATTGGATCATTATTTCCATAGCACTCGCCATAAAAATTGAGTAGTTGCCCCTGAACAAAATCTAGGGGAAAATCATCATCCGGATTATACTATTTTTGAAATTACCTTTAACCCATTTAAATTGAATCTTATGAGGTGTTTTGAACTTAAATCTCGTACAGGTAATAGCTGACATGCGTTGCTTAAACAATTATCCTTAGCATTGGAATCTAACAATGTGGGACGTGTATGATTAGTAGGTGTAAAAGGTTTAGAGATTTGTTTCTATGAATTTGATACATCTACATTTAACAACCAAACACCTGATTGTTTTGATTTTATAAAACCAATAAGCCTTAATCTTAGTGAGGTCCAATTAGTAAAATTAGGACTTAAATAGGAGTTATGTGATAACGATGGTAGTCATAGGATTGGATTAATTAGATGAGAGTAGGATAATGATATTCATGCGCCTTATATTGATCATATATTTCAACATATGATATCAAAAATGCCACTATAATTATCCTATAGTTATATTGTAGAAGAAAGAACTATGTACATTTTTATATATCTAAAACAAGGGTTATATAACCCTTAACTTTAATGAAAAAAAAGATAATATAAAAAAAAAGATAATATAAATAGTATATATACCCTATTTTAATTTAACTAGGTAGGGTTTTAAATTAAATAAGGAGCAGGGCCCTCCTTAAACTTCACTCTATGCGGGGACATCCTTTTCAATATTCTGCTTCCGTTTGCTTTGTAAGCTTACGAAGAATCCCTAGTAAAGGACAATTCGCCGGAAACTTAATAACTTAGATTCCTCAGAGACTACACGTGAAGCTATACATTATTTGATATAAAAATTGAAACATGGTTAATAGGATTTACTGAATTAGATAGTAGATTTAGTATAGACAAAAAATGTTATTTAGTGTTTAAAATAACATCTTTTATATTTGAGATGGTTAAAAGTATAGAATTTGTTAAAGATAAAAAACCTTTGACGGAATCAGGTATAGAAACCATTAAAGATAAAAAACCTTTGACGGAATCAGGTATAGAAACCATTAAAGATAAAAAACCTTTGACGGAATCAGGTATAGAAACCATTAAAGATAAAAAACCTTTGATGGAATCAGGTATAGAAACCATTAAAGATAAAAAACCTTTGACGGAATCAGGTATAGAAACCATTAAAGATAAAATTAAATTCATAAACAAATAATGTAATAGATGATATAGTCCGAACAATAACGTAAGTTGTTGAGTATTTGTGCCGTATCGATGTAAACTTTTTTTACGTATAGCATAAATCAACTAATTTGCCTACTCCTGTGTCCGCGTTAATACACGCTGCCACTATGGTAACCGCGGGGGTTTACCTTTTAATGCGTTCATCTCCTTTAATAGAATACAGTTCAACTGTATTAATGCTATGTTTATGATTAGGTGCTATTACAACTGTATTTAGTTCTCTAATAGGTTTATTCCAACAAGACATAAAAAAAGTTATAGCTTATAGTACAATGTCCCAATTAGGTATGATGGTTATAGCTGTAGGTTTATCTTGTTATAATATAGCATTATTCCATTTAGTTAATCATGCATTTTACAAAGCACTTTTATTCTTAGGAGCTGG
>Ga0325400_1004512_pt1 | contig 12894 bp, 14 predicted proteins | sample PopdelMetagenome_2_FD_205662 | JGI IMG/M metagenome (GOLD analysis project Ga0325400, IMG submission 205662) | Populus deltoides microbial communities from Bellville, Georgia, United States - Xylem-PdKOR-R1 | ecosystem: Host-associated > Plants > Phyllosphere > Stem > Wood/Secondary xylem...
GCCTACTCCGGGGCGACGCTTGACGGTCAGTCCTCGGCCAGCGCCTTCCCCAGCTGTTCCTTGGTCATCTTGGACCGGCCGGGGATGTCGCGCTTCTTGGCCTGCTCGTAGAGTTCTGCCTTGGTGCGCCAGCCGCCGTGCCCGTCGCGATACCTGGCGGTCTTGTCCGCCACGTCCTTGGGCTGGGCCGAGTGCTGCTTGCCCTTGCGGGTGTCGGCGCGCTTCTTGGCGGTGGTGCGCTTGTACTCCTCGTCGGACAGCGCCTCGCGCGCCTCCTTGGGCAGGTAGCGTTCGTGAGTATCGCCGCTCTTCTCGCCCGATTTGGTGCCCCAATCCTCCTCGGTCCACTGGTGGAGCGAGTTGTCCTCGTCCTTCTCTCCCTCGTAGCCGCCGCCCTGCTTCTTGTACTCGGCGACCGCCATCTGCGCCTTGCGTGCAGACCATTCACCCTTCTCGCCGCCCTTGGCACCGGCGGTGATCTTCTTCTTGACCCGCTCCCAGAGCGCGGGGTCGGTCCTGGTCGCGGTCTCGCTCATGGTTGGGGAACAGGTAAGCTCCTTGGGGGTTCCCGCGCGGGAACGGAGCGGTTCCGATACCGTTGTTGCTGCAATGCAGCGCAAGAGGCTAGGGCTCGATCGATGACCACCACCGCACCCGAGCGGACCGCCGCTGCCGCCCCCGCGCTCGTGTTCGAGGCGATCGTCAAGCAACTGTGCCTCGCCGCCACCTACAACCGGGGCGAGGTGGTGCTGGCGCCGCACGTCGTCTTCACCAAGCACGACGAGCTCTACGTCGACGCGGTGACGCTGGAGCGCGACGGCAAGCCGCCCAAGGAAGAGAAGTTGGGGACGTTCAAGCTCGCCGGGCTGGTCGCGCCGCGGGTGACGCCGCGCAAGTTCGCCGTCAACGCGCTGTTCCAACCGGCGGATGCCAAATACGCCGCGGCGCTGATGAAGGTCGAGGGCTGACGCTTCGCCGGGAGTGAGGGTGGAGGGGCGATACCCTCCACCCGGCGATCAGCGGCAGCGTACCTGGTTCTGCTCGATCGCCCGCCCCGCCAGCGCGCCGCCCGCGGCGCCGAGCAGCGTTCCCACCACCCGCGACCGTCCGCCGTCGATGACGTTGCCCAGCACCCCGCCGGCGGCGCCACCGACGATCAGCCCCGTCGTCCCGTCTGACCGGCGGCAGTAGTAGCGGCCGTCGTAACCGGCATAGACCCGCTCGTCGGCCGACAGCGTCCGTTCTCGATACTGGTTGCCGGCGCGGTAGTCGCGCGACGGGTCGTAGACGACCCGGTCGTCGTCGTCCGCATAGCCGCTGGCATAGGGATCGGGTGCGCGACGGTAGCCGCCATTGTCGTAGGCCGGCTCGCGATAGCCGCCGCGGGCGCGCGACTGCTGGTATTGGTCCGCCGCCTGGCGGTAGATCTGGTACTCGCGATCGAACCGCTCCTGCGCGGCGCGGAAGCGGGCGTCGTCTGCACCGTTCTGCGCGACGGCGGGGACCGCGGCCAGCGTGGCAGCGGCGGCGGCGAGGATGAGCGGCAGCTTCATGGCCCGATACTCCGGCCCGGGAACTCGGGCATCGGTCCGGAATACGGCCGGCAAGCCGTATCGTTCCTGAACGGCCCTATCGCGCGTAGATCGCGTCAAGCACCGCCGCCACCCGCACCAGCCGGTCGGCGGCCGGGTCGAACCGCTCTCCCGCCGCGAGCCGTCGTGCCCAGTCGGCGGCGGCGCGCGCGCCCCAGTCGTCGGGCGGCGTCGCCAGCGTCTCGGACGCGGTGCCGCGGAAACGGGTCGCGGTGAAATCGTAAAAGGAGCCCGCCACGTTGCGCAGCGCGGCGCCGCCCTCCGTGCCGTAGAAGCTCGCCTCGATCACCGCCTCGCGCCCGGCCTGGAGCCGCCACGAGCAGGCGAGCCGGACCGCGGTGCCGCCGTCCAGGGTGAAGGCGGCTGTGGCATAGTCCTCGACCTCGGACGAGGTGGGGGAGAGCGGCTGCCCGCCGGCGAGGAGCTGCGCCGCGACCGGGCCCTGCAGGGCGGGGAAGCCCAGGGTCCACAGCGCGAGGTCGACGAGGTGTACGCCCAGATCCATGACGCAGCCGCCGCCGGACGCCGCGCGGTCGTAGAACCACGGCTTGTCGGGCCCGTAGGCGTTGTGGAAGACGAGGTCGACCGCGAACACCCGACCGAGATCGCCGCCGCGGACCAGCCCGGCGATCGCCTCCATGCCGCGGGTGAAGCGGTAGGAGAAATCGACGGAGAGCAGCCGGTCGGCCTGGCGCGCCGCGTCGACCACGCGCCCAGCCTCGGCCGCGTCGCGGCCGAGCGGCTTCTGGCAGAACACCGCCGCGCCGCCGTCCAGCGCGGTGATCGACTGGTCGGCGTGGAGCGCCGACGGCGTCGCGATGACGACACCGTCGAGCCCGAGCGCGAGCATCGCGTCGAGGTCGGCGACGACCGCGGCGTCGGGGGCGAGCTTCAGCGCCTCCGCAATCATCTCCGCCGAGGTGTCGGCTAGGGCGGCGGCCTCCACCAGCCCGGTTTCGAGCATCGCCGCCATGCGGTGGCGGCCGATCCAGCCGACCCCGAGAAATCCGATCCTGGGCTTGGTCATCTCGTGCCTCGAACGTGTGTCGGAAAGATCGCGCCGGAACAGGTCCGGCAGCGCGATGGACTTAGAACTCGATCAGCGCCTTCACGAACCCGTCGGGCTTGTCGCGGGTCGCCTCGATCGCCTCGCCGACCCGGTCCAGCGCGTAGCGGTGGGTGTAGAGCGGCGCCGGGTCGAGCCGTCCGCCCGCCACCGCCTCGACCGCCTCGCGGAGGCCGCGAAGCTGGACCGCGGGATCGCGCTCATGGGCGTTGACCACGTCGATGCCCTTCCAGTTCCAGTCCTGCATGTTGACCTGGCGCGGCCCGTCTTGGTGGTAGCCGGCGATCACCAGCCGGCCGCCGAACCCGACCAGCGCCGAGGCGAGGTCGAGCGGCCACTGCTTGCCCACCGCCTCGATTACGCGATCGCACAAGCCCTCGCCGGCGAGCGCCTTGACCCGGTCGATGATCGCCCAGTGATCGTCCATGACGATCGTCTCGGCCGCGCCATAGCTCCTTGCCAGCGCCAGCGACGAGGCGCGGCGGCTGATCGCGATGACCCGCGCGCCGGCGTCGGTGGCAAGCCGGCACAGCACCGCGCCGAGAAATCCAATTCCGACGATCGCCACTGTCTGCCCGGCGCGGATGTCGGCGCGGCGGAAGATGTTGAACGCGCAGCCGAGCGGCTCGCCGGGGAAGGGGCTGTTCGCGAGTTCGGGCGGCAGCGTCACCGTGGCGGCGGCGTCGACCAGATCGTACTGCGCGAAGCTGTTGCCCGACAGCATGGCGACGCGGTCGCCGATTCCGAGCCCGGTCACCCCGTCGCCGACCGCGTCGACCACGCCCCAGCCCTCATGCCCCATCCCGCCCGGCGCGCCGGGGAAGGTCGACCAGGGCTGGCCCTCATAGGGCTCGACGTTGGAGGCGCAGACCCCGCACCCCTCCAGCCGCACGCGCACCTCCCCCGCGCCCGGGGTCGGCAGCGGCGCGTCGGTGATCGTCATCGCGGCGGGGCCGGCGAGCACGGCGGCGCGCATGGTGGTTGGCGAAAGGGTCGTCACGGTCGATAAGCCTCGGGATGAACGGGATGGATGGGGAGGGGTGATGACGGCTCAGCAGGACCGGCCGGACGTGCCGCCGGGGATGACCGATACGCTGGCGCAGAACATCCGGCTGCTCGCCGACCGCCGGCGCCGCGACAAGGCCCGGTCGTCGTTGAGCGACCGCATCGCCGACCGCATCACCGGCTTCACCGGATCCATGGTCTTCGTCGCGCTCCACCTCGCCCTGTTCGGCGGCTGGATCGGCTGGAACCTGTGGGGCGAGCCGAAATTCGACCCCAGCTTCGTGGTGCTGGCGATGATCGCGTCGGTGGAGGCGATCTTCCTGTCCACCTTTGTCCTCATCAGCCAGAACCGGATGGCGGCGATGGCGGACCAGCGCGCCGACCTCGACCTCCATATCTCGCTGCTGACCGAGCACGAGCTGTCGCGCCTGGCGACGCTGGTGGGGCGGATCGCCGCGCGGCTGGAGGTCGACACCGCCGACACCGACCTCGACGAGATCGAGGTCGACGTCCAGCCCGACCAGGTGCTCGACGCGATCAAGGGCGAGGACGCCGCCGACTGATCCGTCACGCCGCGACGGCGACCTCGGCGGGGGCGTAGCGCTCGATCATCTGCTGGCAGAAATCGGCGAATGCCTGCGGGTCGCGGGCGGGGCTGGTGTGGTGCTCGGCCAGGCCGAGATGCTCGGGCGTGAAGCAGAAGGTCACGGTGACCTCGAACTCGGCGAGCGCCTCCATCTGCCGGTCGAACCAGCCGATCGCGTCGGGGCGGAAGCTGTCCGCCCAGGACAGGCCGGTGCGCAGCTTGCGGGTGCCCAGGCGCTTCATCCACCGGACGGCATCGTCGAGCCGCGGGTCGTGATAGTGGAACCACTGCATCAACCCCATACGGTCGGCGACCTTGGCATAGGCGTCGAGCGATGGCTTGGGCGTGCCATCGGCGCGGATCAGCCCCATGTAGAAATGTCGGTAGTAGCTGGACCCTTCCGCCTCGCGGTGGCGGGTGGTCGCGCCCCATTCCTGCGGCAGGTCGAACAGCGAGTACCAGTAGATGTTGGGCACGCGGCCGATCAGCAGCTCGGCGGTCCTCTCGACCCCGAACACCTGCACCTCCTCGGCGCCGAACGACCCGACCCCGACCTCGGTCACCCACACCGGCTTGGTCGTCACCGCCTCGATCTCGGCGACCTTGGCGGGCCATTCGCCGATCTGCCAGAGGTTCCAGTCGAGCGGGAAGCCGTGCACCGCGACCACGTCCACCGCGTCCAGCGCACCATAGCCCTCCAGCCGCTTTACCCATAGCGGGTCGATCGGCGACATGCCGCCCAGCACCCGCGTGATGCCTGCGTTGGCGCGGCGGATGCCGGCACCGGCGAGTTTCACATGCTCGGCGAACAGCGACCAGTCGGGATCGAGCGCCGGGTCCCAATGGGACTTGTTGTTGGGCTCGTTCCAGATCATCGCGGCTTCGATCACTTGGGCTTCCCCTTTGGCTGCCGTACGGCATGCCTTCTACAAAGCGCGCCATAGGCGAGACGCCGCGCGCGTCAACGCCGCATCAGGCGACGCGCTCGTTGAGGGTCACTAGCTTGGCACCCCAGTCGCCCGCAACGATCCGGGTTATCGATGCGGGATCGACCTCGAAGCGGAGCAGGTTGTCGAGCGGCAGCCCTAGGACGTGCGCTACCGCGGCACGGATCATGTCGGAATGGGTGACCATCGCCACCGTCGCGCCGTCCGGCCCGGCGGCGACCCGGTGGAGGTGCGCCGCGATCCGCGCCTGTGCCTCGGCCATGGTCTCGCCGCCGGGCACGCGGGCGGTGCCGCGCTCGGTGTTCCAGCGGTCCCAGGCGGGGTCGCCGTGGAGCTGGTCGAAGCGGGCCCCAGTCCAGTCGCCCAGGTCGAGCTCGATCAACGCCTCGACGTCGAGCGGCGGCGGCAGCCCGCACGCGCCGGCGACGGCGGCGGCGGTCTCGCGGGTGCGGTCGAGCGGGCTGCATTCCACCCGGTCGATCGCCGCCGATGCGAGCACCGCGCCGAGCCGTGCCGCCTGCTCCCGTCCCCCATCGCTAAGCGCCACGCCCGGCATCCGCCCCGACAGGCGCTTGTCGAGATGGCCGTGCGCGGCGTGGCGCACCAGCAGGATGGTCGCGGTCATGGAACAGGTCGCCCGTCAGGATCGGCGGGCAGGTTGACCTTGATCAACCATCCCCGGCTTGCGTAAAGGAACAAAGAAGAAGAAGCTTCGTTCCAGCTGCGTAGCGATCAATCGCGAACAAGGGGTAGTCGTGTCAATGGGGTGGGCGTTCTCGGGCAACGGGGTCGTCGCGTGAGCGAGACCGTTCTCATTACCGGCGGTGCCGGGTTCATCGGTCGCTTCGTGTGCGACGAGCTGCTCCGCCGCGGCAACACCGTCCGGGTCCTCGACAGCCTGATCGAGCAGGTTCACGGCGACGTCGACGCGACCGGCCGCCCGCCGCTGCTGAACGCCGAGGTCGAGCTGGTCCGCGGTGACGTGCGCAACGGCGACGTGGTCGCCCGCGCGCTCAAGGGCGTGGATTCGGTGGTCCATCTCGCCGCTGAGGTCGGGGTCGGGCAGTCGATGTACGAGGTGGAACGCTACACCTCGACCAACGACGTCGGCACCGCCGTGCTCTTCGAAAAGCTGATCGACCAACCCGTGCGCCGGGTCGTCACCGCCTCCTCGATGTCGATCTACGGCGAGGGGCTGTACCGCGACGCCGACGGCGCGCTGGTCGAGGATGCCGAGCGCCATGGGCTCAAGGACGGCCTGTCCAACTGGGAGCCGGTCGACGCGCAGGGCCGGCCGCTGTCGCCGGTGGCGACGCCCGAGTGGAAGCGCCCCAACCTTTCGTCGATCTACGCGCTCAACAAGTATGTCCAGGAGCGCACCACCCACATCATGGCCGCGCCCTACGGGATCGAGGGCGTGTGCCTGCGCCTGTTCAACGTCTACGGCCCCGGCCAGGCGCTCTCCAATCCCTACACCGGCGTGCTGGCGATCTTCGCGTCACGGCTCCTCAACGGCCAGCAGCCGATGATCTTCGAGGACGGGGAGCAGCGCCGCGATTTCGTCCACGTCACCGACGTGGCCCGCGCCTTCGCCGACGCGCTCACCCTGCCCCAGGCGGTGGGCGGCACCTTCAACATCGGGTCGGGCCACGACCGCTCGGTGACCGAGGTCGCCACCGAACTGGCGAAGGCGATGGGCAAGAACGACCTCGCGCCCGAGATCGTCGGCAAGGCGCGGATCGGCGACATCCGCCACTGCTTCTGCGACACCGGGCTGGCGGCGGAGCGGCTCGACTTCCGCGCCTCCGCCGACTTCCAGCAGGGCCTCGCCGAGCTGGCGGAGTGGGTCGCGCAGCAGACCGCGACCGACAACGTCGCCGCCGCGCGGGCGGAGCTGGAGAAGCGGGGGCTGGTGGCGTGAGCGGGCCTTCTCTAGTCCTCTCCGAGCAGAGCTCGGCGAGGAGCAGGAAGTGACCATCCTCGTCACGGGCGGCGCCGGGTTCATCGGCTCGAACCTCGCCGACCGGCTGGCGGGCGAGGGGCGGACCGTCCGCGTCTACGACGCGCTCTCCCGCGCGGGCACCGAGCGCAATCTCGAGTGGCTGCGATCGCGCCACGGCGAGCGGATCGACTTCGTCCATGCGGACATCCGCGATGCCGACCGCCTCGGCCACGCTGCGGCCGAGGCGCAGGCGGTGTTCCACCTCGCCGCGCAGGTCGCGGTGACGACTTCGCTCGACGACCCGCGCGCCGACCACGACATCAATATCGGCGGCACCTTCAACCTGCTGGAGGCGCTGCGACGCCGCGACGCCGAGGTGCCGCTGGTCTTCGCCTCGACCAACAAGGTCTACGGCGACCTCGCCGACCTTGACTTCCGGCTGGAGGGCGACGCCTACGTGCCGGTCGACCCGGCGGTGCGCGCGCACGGCATCGGCGAGGCGCGCCCGCTCGACTTCCACACACCGTACGGCGTGTCGAAGGGCGCGGCCGACCAGTACGTCCTCGACTATGCGCGCAGCTTCGGCCTGCCCGCCGCCGTTCTCCGGATGAGCTGCATCTACGGGCAGCGCCAGATGGGGACGGAGGACCAGGGCTGGGTCGCCCACTTCCTGATCCGTGCGCTGGAGGGGGAGGCGATCACCCTCTACGGCGACGGCCATCAGGTCCGCGACATCCTCGACGTGGGCGACGCGGTCGACGCCTATGTCGGCGCGTGGCGCGCGATCGACCGGGTGGCGGGCCGCGCCCTCAACCTCGGCGGCGGCGCGGCTAACGCGGTGTCGTTGCGCGGGCTGCTGGCCCACATGGCCGCGCTGATCGGGCGCGAGGTGGAGGTGCGCTACGCCGACTGGCGCGCGGGCGACCAGCGTTATTTCGTCGCCGACACCCGCGCCGCCGACGCCGCCCTCAATCTGGGCGCGAAGCTTCCCTGGCGTGAGGGGGTGGCGAGGCTCGCCCGCTGGCTTGCCGCAGAGCGCCGCCTCAACCTGCCGGTCGAGTCGGAGATGGCGAGGGCGCTCGCCTCGTGACCCATGTGCTGATGACGGCCGACGCGGTGGGCGGCGTGTGGCAGTACGCCACCGATCTCGCCGCGGCGCTCGGCCCCATGGGGGTCGGGGTGACGCTGGCGGTGCTCGGTCCCGCGCCGTCGCCCGACCGGCGCGCCGAGGCGTCCCGCGCCGGGGCGAGGCTGGTGGAGACGGGGCTGCCGCTCGACTGGCTGTGCACGGAGCCCGCGCCGGTGCTCGCCGCCGGTCGCGCGATCGCCGATCTCGCGCGGGAGGTCGGCGCCGACCTCGTCCACCTCAACTCGCCCAGTCTGCTCGCAGGCGGATCGATGGGGGTGCCGGTGCTCGGCGTCGACCATGGCGGCATCGGCACCTGGTGGCAGGCCGCGCACGGCGTCCGCCCGGACGAGGCCTATGCCTGGCTCGACGCGCTGATCCGCCGCGGGCTGCTCGCCGCCGACGCGACGGTCGCGCCGAGCGCCAGCTACGCCGCCGCGGTCGCCCGCCACCATCGGCTGCCGACGGTGCCGCTCGCCATCCACAACGGCCGCGCGCCCGTCGTCCCCGATCTCGGCACCGATGCCGGGCAGGGGGCGCCGGTGTTCACCGCCGGACGGTTGTGGGATCCGGTCAAGAACACCCACCTGCTCGACCGCGTCGCCGGACGGCTTTCCGTCCCGTTCGAGGCGGCGGGCGCGCTTACCGGCCCGCACGGCGAGACCGTCGGGTGCCGCCACCTCCGCACCCCCGGGGCGATGCCCGGCGGGGCGATCGCCGCGCGGCTCGCGCAGCGCCCGGTGTTCGTGTCCGCCGCCCGGTTCGAGCCGTTCGGGCTTGCGGTGCTGGAGGCGGCGCAGGCGGGTTGCCCGCTGGTCCTGTCGGGGCTCGGCACCTTTCGCGAACTCTGGACCGGTGCGGCGCTGATCGTCCCCGATCAGGACGAGGCGGCCTACGCTGCGGCGATCGAGCGGGTGCTGGGCGACGCGGCGCTGCGCCAGCATCTGGGCGAGGCGGCGCGGGTTCGCGCGGCCCGCTACACGCCGCAGGCGACCGCCGCGGCGGTGGCGTCGATCTACGCCGGGCTGACCGGTGGTGCGCCGGGCTTGGTGGGGCAGGTGGCGGCATGAGGATCGTCTATTTCACCCACAGCCTCGCCTCGTGCTGGAACCACGGCAACGCCCATTTCCTGCGCGGGGTGCTGCGCGAACTGGCTGCCAAGGGACATGACGTCCGCGCGCTTGAGCCGGCGGGCAACTGGAGCCTTTCCAACCTGCTCGCCGATGCCGGGGAGGCGGGGCTCGAGCCTTATCGCCGGCTCTATCCCGACCTGTCGTCCGAAAGCTTCGCCGCGGACACCGACGTCGCCGAACTGGTCGGCGACGCCGACCTCGTCATCGTCCACGAATGGAACGACCACGCGCTGGTGAAGGCGTTGGGCGACCTCCGCGCGCGGGGCGGCCGCTTCCGCCTCCTGTTCCACGACACCCACCACCGCGCGGTCAGTGCGCCGGGCGAGATGCGCGCCTACGACCTGTCGGGCTATGACGGCGTGCTCGCGTTCGGCGAGACGCTGTCGGCGGTGTATCGCGGCTGGGGCTGGACCAACGTCTGGACTTGGCACGAGGCCGCCGACACCCGCCTGTTCCACCCGCCCGCGGTGGAGGCCGCACGCGACGGGCTGGTCTGGATCGGCAACTGGGGCGACGGCGAGCGCACGGCCGAGCTCGAATCCTTCCTGTTCGCGCCCGCGCAACGGCTCGGGCTGCCGCTCGACGTCTACGGCGTCCGCTATCCCGACGAGGCGAGGGCGACGCTCGCCCGCTACGGCGCCCGCTACCATGGCTGGGCCCCCAACGCCCGCGCGCCGGAAATCTTCGCCCGCCACACCGCCACCGTCCACGTACCGCGCCGCTACTACGCGACCATCCTCCCGGGCATCCCCACGATCCGCGTTTTCGAGGCGCTCGCCTGCGGCATCCCGCTGGTGTCGGCACCGTGGGACGATGCGGAGGGGCTGTTCCGTCCGGGACAGGACTATCTGGTCGCGGCCGACGGTGCGGCGGTCGAGCGCCACCTCGCCGCGATCCGCGACGACGCCGACCTTCGCGCGCATCTCGTCGCGTCCGGGCTCGAAACCATTCGCGCGCGCCACACCTGCGCGCACCGCGCCGACGAGCTGCTGGCCATCGCCGCCGCGCTCCATGGCCAATCAAGGACCGCCGCTTGAAGATCGCTTTTTACGGATCGAGCCTCCTGTCGTCCTACTGGAACGGCGCGGCCACCTATTACCGCGGCATCCTGCGCGCGCTGGCGGCGCACGGCTACGAGATAACCTTCTATGAGCCAGACGCCTTCGACCGGCAGCAGCACCGCGACATAGATCCCCCCGCCTACGCGAAGAGCGTCGTGTATCCGGCCACGGCCGACGCGCTGGGCAGGGTCCTCGCCGAGGCCGCGAACGCCGACATCGTCGTGAAGGCGAGCGGGGTGGGGGTGTTCGACGCCGAGCTGATCGACGGCATTACCCGCCACGCGCGCGCCGACGCACTGAAGGTATTCTGGGATGTCGACGCCGCCGCGACGCTGGACGAGATGCGCGGCGACGCGTCGCACCCCGTCCTCAGGGCGCTACCCGACCTCGACATGGTCCTGACCTATGGCGGCGGCCCGCCGGTGGTGAACGCGTACCGGGGCTTCGGCGCACGCGCCTGCGTCCCCGTCTACAACGCGCTCGATCCGGAAACCCACCATCCCGTCGTCCCCGACCAGCGGTTCGCGTGCGACCTCGCCTTTCTCGGCAACCGGCTGCCCGACCGCGAAGCGCGCGTGGAGGAGTTCTTCCTGCGCGTGGCGGCGGCGATGCCCGACCGGTCGTTCCTGATCGGCGGCAATGGCTGGGAGTCGAAAGCCATGCCGGCGAACGTCCGCCACCGCGGCCACGTCTACACCGCCGAGCACAACGCCTTCAACTGCACTCCCAAGGCGGTGCTCAACGTCGCCCGCGACTCGATGGCGAACATCGGCTTCTCGCCCGCCACCCGCGTGTTCGAGGCGGCGGGGGCGGCGGCGTGCCTCATCACCGACGCGTGGGAGGGGATCGAGCAGTTCCTCAAGCCCGACCGGGAGGTGCTGGTCGCCCGTGACGGTCAGGACGTCGCCGACCATCTCGCCGCGCTCACCCCCGAACGCGCAAAGGCGATCGGCGAGGCCGCGCTCGCCCGCGTACTGGCCGAGCATACCTACGAACTGCGCGGCCATCAGGTCGACGCGCTGTTCCGCGACCATGCGGCCGGGGCGAGGACCGCGGCATGAGGCTCGTCGTCCTCGGCCTGTCGCTGTCCTCCTCCTGGGGCAACGGCCACGCCACCACCTTCCGCGCGCTCCTGAAAGCGTTCGCGGCGCGCGGGCACGACATCCTGTTCCTCGAACGCGACGTGCCCTGGTACCGCGACCAGCGCGACCTCGCCGATCCCGATTTCTGTCGCCTCTGCTTCTACGACGACATCGACGACCTCGCCCGTTTCACCCCCGAGATCGCGGAGGCCGACGCGGTGGTCGTCGGCTCCTACGTCCCCGACGGGGTCGCTGTCGGCCGCTTCGTCCAGGAGACCGCGGGCGGCACCACCGCCTTCTACGACATCGACACGCCGGTCACCCTCGCCAAGCTGGCGCGGGGCGACCATGAATATCTCTCGCCCGACCTCATCCCCGGCTACGACCGCTATCTCTCCTTCACGGGCGGTCCGACGCTCGACCTGCTGGAGCGGCGCTACGGTTCGCCGGGCGCGCGCGCGCTCTACTGCTCGGTCGACGAGGCGGCATACCGTCCGTTGGGCGGCGAGAAGCGGTGGGACCTCAGCTATCTGGGCACCTACAGCCCCGACCGGCAGCCGACCCTGGAACGCCTGCTGATCGAGCCAGCGCGCGCGGCGCCCGACCGGCGCTTCGCGGTCGCCGGCCCGCAATACCCCGCCGATATCGACTGGCCCGCCAACGTCGACCGGATCGACCATCTGCCCCCCGCCGAACACGCCGCCTTCTATTCGGCCTCGCGCTTCACCCTCAACGTCACCCGCGCGGACATGATCGCGGCGGGATGGTCCCCGTCGGTGCGGCTGTTCGAGGCCGCGGCCTGCGCGACGCCGATCATTTCCGACCGGTGGGAAGGGCTCGACCGCCTGCTCGCCCCCGACCGCGAGATCATCCTCGCCGACTCCGCCGCCGACGTGCTCGCCGCGCTCGACCGCGACGCCGCCGATCTCGGTCGGGCCGCCCGGTCGCGGGTGCTCGCCGAACACACCGCCACGCACCGCGCCGCCGAACTCGACCGCTGTCTCGAAGACGCCAGGGCGCAGGAAAGGACCGCCGCATGACCAATTCCATCACCCTGGTCGCCGGCGGCGCGGGCTTCATCGGGTCGCACCTGTGCGCCCGGCTGCTGGAAGAGGGGCGGGAGGTGATCTGCCTCGACAACCTCCAGACCGCGCTGCCATCCAACCTGCGCCTGCTGGAAGGGCGGCCGGGCTTCACCTTCGTCGAGGCCGACATCGTCAATCCGCTGCCCGCCGTGGTGACCGCGGAAGCGCACCGGATCGGCCGCGTCTACAATCTCGCCTGCGCCGCCTCGCCGCCGCAATACCAGGCCGATCCCGAACACACGATGCTGACCAACGTCGTCGGCACCAAC
>Ga0325400_1004513_pt1 | contig 12892 bp, 14 predicted proteins | sample PopdelMetagenome_2_FD_205662 | JGI IMG/M metagenome (GOLD analysis project Ga0325400, IMG submission 205662) | Populus deltoides microbial communities from Bellville, Georgia, United States - Xylem-PdKOR-R1 | ecosystem: Host-associated > Plants > Phyllosphere > Stem > Wood/Secondary xylem...
GTATGTTTATACAATGGCACGTAGAAGAAAGAAAGCTTCATTTTTCAGAATAAGAAACTTGATTGGTCAGGCCTTAAACATACCTCTTGTGTTCCAACTTCTATCTTCATAAGAAATTTCTTCTTTTAATATTTCTGTTTTGAGTTTTAATCCTAAAAGACCAACACCACATTTTTATCAGCTTGAATTTCCAACAATGTAAAATAGTCTCGTCTGTTACACAAGAAATTTGTTGATATCCTATGATCGAACCTTGGTATGCTGCTGTAACCCTCTACTACTCTAGATGAACTTTCACGTCACTTTGTTAATATATACAGTAGTTCTGATCCATAGAATATGCAGGCAGGCATCGTAGATGATTTTCAATCTGTCACTCTCCTGGTCGAACTTCACCATGAAGAATCCATGTCCCACAATTGGAATTCCAAATACAACCTTCTATTTCTATCTCAGAATGTATAAATACGCAGTCCCGCTTCCTACTATAAAAGACAAAAATCTAAGATGCTCACTTACCAAGTATAAAATCCAGCAACTCTCACTCAGAATTTCAAATAGCATTTTGCACTGCCACTGCCCTTCTTCAGTAGATCAGTAGAGAACAATCCAATGGCAGAGATAAATAATGATAAAATAGTGCCATTGCCTTGTGCAGTGGAGGAACTGATAGACAAAATCTGTAGGGAGCAGGATCGAAGGCCGCTAGAAACCAATACGAGGTCGACATTGGCTTCGTTAGGGGAAGAAGTTGCTTTAAATATTCTCCGGAGAATTTCTGGTCAAGAGATTAGAAAAAGTTTTGACGGTTTCGTTCTGCACTTGGCCAAACAGTGCTCTCCTAATATCAATGCTTCTTCTTCTTCCCCCAACATGCACTCCTCCCTCTCCCCATCTCCTCAACAACCCCAGAATCGTACAAACACCCGTTTACTGATGAATTCTCAAAGTAATGTACTTTTTTTTTTTTCATTTCGAAATGGTAATCATCACTGTTTAGAAAATTTTGCTGTCCGTGAAGGTCAAAGATGCAATTCAGGTTCTGGGTTGATGTTTTTGTTTTTCCTTCCGTGGGGGCAATAATATAGGTGATTCTGGTGGTCAATCTCCAACTCCATTGAAGCTTGAAGGCTCATCAACCATGGATTCACAGAGACAGAGAGGAAGTGAGTCTACAACCAGTCAACATTTGGTGGCTTTGGGAGAGCTTGAGTTTAGAAAAGCCTTTCTTATCTTAAATTACCTTGGAGGGTAAGCTTTTCTTTGCTTTGTGGTTTCTTGTGTTTTGCTAGCTGCTTGGTTGATAAGGCTTAATTTATTCTCAAAATATCTACAGAAAGAATTTGGAAGAGGTGTTATCCGCTGATCAAATTAGGGGGTATAAGAATTTGCCAATGAGAGAATTTGAGTCAGAAATTTGGGACGCTTTTGGATTTAGGAGAGATTATATAAAGGAAGAAGATCGTGTCAAGGTAAATATGTCATAATACTATCTGAATGATTTGCGTGCTGGAGTCGCGGGTATGTAGTGAATGTGTACGTGTAAATTGCTTATCTAGAATTGTAACTGATTATAATCCACTGTTTTTATTATTATTATTATTTGTTGCTATACTGCAGAATCTTGATTGGGATTCTGGGAAAGCTCACATCTATCATTGTCATGTTGATCCGGATGGAGGTTATAGGTTCAAGGTTTGAATTTCTCCTTAATCACATGCTTATGCATACATGATAAAGAGAACCATCAATTGTTTTTCTCTCCTGAAAAAAAAGAAAAAAGAAAAAAGAACCAAAAACATGCTGGTGATTCATGATCAAATATTTTCTATTCTGGAAATTTTGAATTTGGATGCTTTTTTCCCATTCAACTTTATGCTTGTATTATCATGGTTAATTTGTGTTATCAATTGTATGAAATTCGCTCGTAGTTGGACCTGTATCAATTCTTTTATTGCAGATGTTGATAACATGAAATGCTCCTTTCCAAGGGTTCGGTAACAATTATGTTATTTATTGTGATATCCTACTGTTGCTTATTGATTACTGAGAGAAACTATTGATGTGTTTTTACTGTAAGAAGACACAATTTTTGGGTTAGCATTCTCATAGTCATTAAAATTATTTCAGGGACCTTACCTCTCCAAGCTGAGAAATGTCCTGCAAAGGACCTTGGGAGATGACAATATCTTGATGGTAAAGTTTGAGGAGTTGAAAGATGAGAGATATTCAGTGAGCAGTTCTCTGGATAATTATTTTGCCAAGTACAACAAGGTTCTTAGAGAAGGGATTCATGTTGGTTTGCGTTGTTACCGCTTTTTTGGTTAGTCTATAGATTGCTTCTTGTTTGATGAATATTGACTTTTGGATGACCCTTTTTGAGACACTGCATTCTATATTAATAACATACATTATACACTTATAAGCATAAGATTAAGATAACTATCGTAGGATATTTGTTCCTTGTGCAGGGGAGTTAACTTTGTACAATGCATTTAAATAGATAATTGTCAAAATCTCTATAAACGAACTTTTACTTTCCTATGTTGTTATATTCTAAGTCCTTTTGGTGTAACGAGATACCAGTGCAAGTCAAATATTTTTCCTTTCTTGTTTCTGTCCTTCAATGATAAGGCATTAGCTCATCATCTCAGTATGATCTGTAACATGCATTTCAAGAACTGTTTGTCATTGGGCCTTTGTAATAGATAGCTAATGGAGTCTTATACAAACTCATCTTTAAGAAGAAAAGATTGTTTTCGATCCATGCTCTCAGATTCATTGCAAAATTGGTTAGTTTCACTTGTTTTGTAATGAAATCAAGTATTCCGACCATTTGTATCATAGTTTCACCTCTAAAAGTAGATATTTGGGCAAAAACTGTCACTTATATGTGTCACGGTACTGTGGCAGGTGATATTGTGTCGTACATGGTCTTCTGAACATCTTTTGTTAGTTTTTGAATCCTTCTAGGATAATCATTTCGTTCAACTGACATTGGTTGTTGACCGTTGTTGACCAGTGTTTAAAGACGGAGGCAAAGAAGAAAAAAAGAAAGACCCAACCACTTCTCCTGTCAAGTGTTTTTTCGTCCGCATGGAGTCTGTTGCATCGATTGATAATCAAGATAATATTTTGAGCAGGAAAACAATCCGTCAAGCTAGATCTGTTTTTATGCATGTGGACAATTTGTCCAGTTTGTCCAACTACATGGCTAGGTTGGTGACACTATGATCTCCCCTCCCCCATATTTGAGAACCATATTTAAACATGCTCTGTTAGCAATTTGAGATTAACATTCTTTGAAGAGACTCAGGTTTTCGCTGATTTTGTCAAAGACCATGAATCTGGAAGTTGATTTATCCTCTGTAGATATCAAGACAATAGATGATGAACCATGCCGGGTGCGATTTATATGTTGATTTGTTTTCTTTTTTTTCAAAACATGGCTTGTTATTTGCTAGGTATGTGTGGACATACACAGATTATTGCCTGTTTGTCTATTCAATTTGCTGTTCTTTTTTATGTTTTTGTTGTTGCAGGATAAAGATGGTAATGCTGTTCACGGTACAGATGGGAAACCTCTTATACATACAGATGGAACTGGGTTTATATCTCATGATTTGGCTTTGAAATGCCCAAAGAATCAAGTCAAAGGAACTTGCCTCCAAGCTTCCAATATTGAGGTTTGTGGTTAATAGTTTGATTTCATTGTGCAATATGTTAAGTAAATTCTATTTAAAGAAGGACAAGTATCATTTTCTCTAAATTAATATGAACATAGAAGTTTGATGATCATACTTTAGCTTTTATAATTTAATGTTTTGTTTTGTGTGTGGTAACCACCCACTTTAAGTTTGACAATGATCCATTGATAATCAAAATTCTAACTCTAGGAAAAGAAATAGAAAGAAAATGGGTGAGTCAAATAAATGAATATCTTCTCTTTATGTTTTCCACAAACTATTTTTCATTGAAGCTTGTTTCCAGTCATTGAAAATTTCCTTTTCCTGACCCTTTTGTTGCACGCACGCACTGGTATCCATGGCATTGTCAAAGAATAGTTCTTCCAACACAAGGTTAACCAGTGGAACTTTCACATTATTATTAGTAATTGCTGAATAACTGAGAATAAAAACTATCTCATTGCTTCTACCATGTAGGAGCTCACTAGAGGGGGGTTGGTTAAATAATTTAGATGTTAACATGTTTGTTCACTATTTTCCTTTTATGATGTGTATGCTCGATCTCATTCATCAGATTTATAGCATTATGTTTACTTATGATTTATCCCATCTGTTTTTTTTTTTTTACTTTCCCTAGAACTGATACTGATTCTTTTGTGAGTATATAATTTATGGAGGCAATGTTTTACCTCTTTGCTGCTTTCTTCCATCCATATGTTGATGTTTTTTGTTTTTGGATAAACAGAACTTTTCATGTTTTGGCTCATTTGTTTTTTTTCCCTTCACTGCTAGAGATTACGTGTTCATAATGAAGTCATGGAGCAAAATCCAGAATGTCTCTATGGGGATCCAGTATGTGCATCTCAGTCATTGCTAGTTTCTCTGGTTTTAAAATTCTATTGTTTATTTGAGGACTTGGAATCAATTATCTTTTCATTTCTTTTTTCAAGCCTTTGCTGATCCAGTTTCGTCTCTTCAATAATGGTAGAGCTGTCAAGGGAACTTTCCTTGTGAATAAGAAGGTATAGTTTTGGAATTTTTTTGTATTCCATTGAAATAATAATGAGTTGATTTTTTGGATTGATATCCTCTCGTGTTCTTTTGCATCATGTTTTTTCATGTTCGTGAGATCTAAACTATTAAATTCAAAATGAATGGGCATTATTTTAATGCATGTTAAAATGATTATTATTTTTTTTTTGCTTCACCAAATCTAGATCATTAAATTCAAAGTTAATGGTGACATTTGGAACATGATTGGTTATATTCCCTTGGGAACACGAGAGGATCCAAACATTACTTTTTTGTCCATATTTAAGGTTCATTGAAGCTAGTCTGGTACAATGATGATTTTAAAATTTGAGAGAATTTTCACATGTCGATACAGTTGATGTACTATCTCTGAATCATACGAGGTTTCTAAAACTTTGAAGATTATTGGATCTTTAGTTTGATGCATAGGAGTGATTGTAATTTCTCTTTTTTCAGAGAAGTAAGGGCTTTTGATGTAAGATTATTAGGGGTGGAGAGGGAATTGAACCAAACAATCTATATGCAGGTGAACTGAAGCTGTCCAAATGACCAAAAGTTTCTAAAAGAAAGTACATCATATGAAATCACATACTATCTATTTATCTACTTTGGGACAATAAATGTTTGGTTGAATAACTAGCAATTATGGTTCCATCGCTGTCAGAATGGAACAATTTCCTTTGAGGCTGGAGGGGTACGAAGCTAAACTGATGACCTTGTGAACATGATGATTGCAAAGTTGAATATTATGCAATTTATATTCACACTCCCCTTTTGAATGCTTTGATCTACTTCAATTTTCTGCCACAAAACTTTCTTTTCTCACCACTATTGCCTCCATTTCTGATCTAAATTGCATACAACTCTATCTGCATCAGCAATGTAGTTTGGGTTGTTATGACCTTTGAATTGAAATCGGTGGACCTTTATGCCAGATTTTTCTGTTATGACATGACATATTAATAAATCATTCACATTACTTCAAGAAGAAAGTTTTGAAATCCAATAGCTGGTGGGATATTGATGGTCCCAGCCAGAGTTTGTGGATAACCTGGTTCCTATCTAGCTAATTTCTTTCTTAATTTGTTTGTGTTTCTGATATCTGATTATTATTTCCATGTTTTTTTGTAGCTTACTCATCAAACTCTGCACGTAAGGCCTTCTATGATTAAGGTTGAGACGGATTCAAAACTATCAAATACTTTTTCAAAAAATTCATTGGAGATAGTTGGAACCAGGTAGTTATGATTTTTGTTCTTTATTATTTCCTGCTTGTATGTTCTCTCAGTTGATGTTATGTTTTGGTTTCTAACTGAACAACAGAAGTACCATAATAATACAAATTTTTTTATTGTAAGCTACAAAACTTGATATTCTGTTCAGTAGTTGGACATGAGTTTTTGCAGTTATGTTTGAAAGAAGCTGCCAGCAAGCTGGACTGGCTTGGAAGCATTGTGATGTATCTTGATAAATAAACTTACTGATATAGAGAACCCAATGCTCTGCTTTTTCTGCCAGTAACTATGATTTATCCAATGAAAGAAAAATGTGGTGACATTTCTTACTTTCCATCTCGCAGCTGTCGACCAAAGAAAACGTTCCTTTCGAAGAATTTAATTGCACTTCTTAGCTATGGTGGTGTTCCAGAAGAGTTTTTTATGGGAATATTGAATAATGCTCTGGAAGATGCCAGTGGCATTCTCTCAAACAAAAATGCAGCTCTACGAGGTAGTTTCCTTGATAAGAAGTGTTTGTTTTAGGTTTTCCTTCTGATTCTGGTTTCTTCTTTGAAGGTTAAAGTGGTCAGCAATGCCCTTGATTATACATCAACTTCTTCTGTTTTGCTATTTCTTTGTGGATCCTTGCCTGACTATTTCAGAAAGGATTTTTATGCTTTATTATCTTTTATTTTATTTTCATGGATTTTACTCTTTTATGACTTATTTTAATCTTCTCAGGAGGTGGTTTATAATGATTATTCTGGTGTTCCTCTGTTGAGTTGGTTATTCATTGATTTATTTCTCTATATTTGTGTGTTAATTTATTTTTTATTCTCAATGTTTCCAACTCCTATTAAGTAACTGTAACAAAAGTTTTTCTTTGCACTGATCAGTTGCACTTAATTATGGGGATATGGATGATAACATTGTTGCAACAATGATTGGCTGTGGGATTCCGCTAGAAGAACCGTATTTGCAACATCGTTTGTCAATACTGATGAAGGAAGAAAAGAAGAGTCTGAAAGGAGGAAAATTACCTGTGCCTGAATCATATTATTTGATGGGGACAGCTGATCCAACTGGACTCTTGGAGAGTGATGAAGTTTGCATAATACTGTACGTTTGTTATTGGCATGTTTCTTTACTATTAATGTGACAAATATATACATACACATTAGCATTTAACTAGCCGGATTTGAAAGTCACAAGATTTGTTCTATGCCTGGCTATTATGTATGTGCATAGTTTACCCCTACACACACCCCCATAGTTGCAATTTTGGATTGAAGCTATCAATGTAATTATGAGATGCTTTCTTTCTTGATGGAAAACATGCAGAGATTGTGGACAGGTTTCAGGGGAGGTATTAGTCTATCGGAATCCAGGTTTACATTTTGGAGATATACATATTTTAAAGGCTACATATGTAAGGGAGTTGGAAGATTTTGTTGGAAATGCCAAGTATGCTATATTTTTCCCATGCAAAGGACCACGGTCTTTGGCAGATGAGATGTCAGGTGGTGATTTTGATGGTGACATGTTTTTTGTGTCAAGAAATCCTCAGGTCAGTGTTATTTTCTCGGTCTCTAGAAGAAACTAAGCGTATTGGAAGAATATCCCTTTTACTTATTTATTTTATTCCATTTAGGAAGGAAAGAAAAAAAAATTTTGCTGTGTGTGTTTGGGAGATGTTTTTAGGAGTCAGGTTCTTCAGCCATTCTCTTATTTCCATTTATTTGTGTAAGTTTAGTTATTCCTTTATTCTGGAACATCTTATTACCTCATTTGGGTATTCATCTCATATTCAGGTAGTGCTTTCAAAAAACGAGTTGTTAGTTTATTCTCGCATCTCTTTCAAGTGACGTCAAACCTTCAGGACCTCAGGACCTATTCAGTAGCAGAAACTGAGGCTATTAATAGGATCTCCTTTTCAAGTTACCAAATTTGGAAAACTCATCTAAGATGCTTTCTCAGTTTCAATTGTTTCACAAATGAAGAACAAGGATGTGATATGCTAGGATTATTTTGTTGTTCGGTCTTTTCATATTTGATTAAAGTTGATTTTTTATTATATAAATATAATAAAATTTCTCTTTTTTTTTAATGAGGTAATGAGTAGAAGAATTTTTGAGAATATTATTTAAGTAAAAAGTTAGAATGATATGCAAATAGAAAAAAGATTTAGAGCATTGTTTCTTGACTATTCTCTCAATTTTCTATTGAAACAGCTATGACATAGACGGCTTTTTTAAATGAAAATTTTGTTTCCACTTCATTTTAACTTTTTACTAGTGTCTCTGAGGAATAATTATAGCTAGTGTCTGTTAAAGTGACAAACCATCACTGCTTTTATAGTGATAACCTACCGGCATCTGGCAAATAAAACCTCTAGAAACTGTTGCTTTTAATTTGTTAATTCTACCATGTTTACTGATGATGGAACCTTTTTACGTATATTTTCCTTCACTCCTTATGGTGCATCTCTTTGAGACTCCTTCATGTGTATGTCATTTCATGTGCTTGAATTTTATTTCATACCAGTGATCAACTGAGAACTGTTTGTATGTCTTTGAAAGTTCAGTCTTGTGTAAATAAATTTTTAAGTTCTGTTCCTAATTGAGTGGAATATGTATAGTTTCCAAAATTAATCATTTGCACTCTGTTATCTCTTCAGCTTCTGGAAAACTTTAAACAAACGGAACCTTGGACACCTTCTACTTCAACCCCTAATGTGCCTAACAGAAAACCAAGTGAATTCTCTGATGAGGAGTTGGAGGTTGAGCTTTTCAAACTATTTTTGAGGAACAGGTTTCAGCCAAGGTAAACACTTGATTGCATAACATGATAATCTTTTGCAACCAGCCAGCCACAATGCTTCATTTTTGTCCATCACATGTCTCTCTCGTTTTTAGTGTTGATTAGAAAAAACAATTTTTTTTTGAATTAGGATGCTACACTTGTGCCCGCTGATCTCAATATATGAATTTATTTATTGATAGAATATCACATTAGTGATGTAATGTTGAAATTGTACCTTATTTCTTGAGTTATATGGGTTGTTCACCCCTTTGAAAAGGTCCAAGTCTCAAGCAGTTCTTGCTCTGGGGTTTGAAAATTTGTTTTCATACTTGTATGAAAGATGAAAATCTACTATGCTAGCTTAGGTTAGAGTACCCGTTCCTAAGCCTGGATAAAAGAGTAGGGTTGGGGTAGGTTTACAGCCAGCATAAAACTGTCATTTCTATGGTATGGGTCCTTTTGATCTAAACTTGTATGAAATATAAAGGCATGCAATCTATTTTAGTTATGTAGCTTCATCACCAAGTTCAATGCTTCAAAGCTTTTGGCTACTTTCAGTTTCACTGTGGGGGTGGCAGCGGATAGCTGGCTGGCAATGATGGATCGGCTTCTATCATTGGGAAATGATTGCACAGAAGAGACAGCTTGTGTGAAAAAAAATATCAATCTGTTGATTGATATATACTATGATGCTCTAGATGCTCCAAAGAAAGGTGGAGAAAAGGTTAGTTTTCCAACCTTAATGGCTGTCAAATGTACACTAACTAAAGTTTTCTTATTTCTTCTAAACTGGATGAAATGAATTATGGGTTAAATTTACTTTAAGATGATCACTTGTCCCAATATTTTTGTGAACATGGCAAAGAAGATCGAATTCCCTGATGCCTTAATCTGCAAGCATTCTGAACTTCTAAGTTTCTGCTTCTTGATATAGTATGAAGATCAGCTTTACCAATTTCATGTGCTTTAAAATATTATTTAGTTCCAATTGCATATTCATTCTCTGGAATCTGCACATGGCATTGAGGGTTGTGGCATTAAAGGTGGTTGATGAGTTTTTGAAGACTCATATTCATACTCAAAGGAGATGGACAAATCTTAACTCTGCACATTTTTAGCACATTTGTTGATTGTTTCTTTTCCTTTGATGTAAATCAGAAAAATTACTATAAATGTTTTTCGGTGGTTGAGGAATAAAAAGCACTGAATATATGCAGAATGGCTATTCTTCTAATGAGCAAATAAAATGAAGATTACCAAATACTCAGCCATATGAAGGGATTTGATGTGTAGAAGTCACAAAGTTTATGTTCTTGGTGATTATGTGTATGGATAAAGATATTATAATTTGCATTATTCTTGAGGAATCTAGTTTGGGGTGGTTTCTTTGATGATATTCAATTTGAAGTAATTTATTAATATTTTGAAATCAACAAGACTTTTTCCTACTCTTAAACAGATTGAAGTTCCAGAAGATTTGAAGGCAGAGCTGTTCCCTCATTTTATGGAAAAACACGAAAAGAAAACTTATCGATCAACTTCCATATTGGGAAAAATTTATGATAAAGTGAAAGCATATGAAGATATGGATCTGTCATCAAATGGTGAGGGTTTTATGAATCTAAAGATTGAAGCTATGAACCTCATGTGGTGGTTAAGTTTCTCAGGACATGAAAATTATTTGAAGATTTTTTTTATTTATTTTTTTTAGCATTTACAAATATTATCATTAAATTGAGTTTTATTGATGCTTTTTCAACCTGTTAGATGTTTGGAAACACCCTTGCTTTGACGGTGAGGTTCACGAGTCGTACCTTGTGAAGTGGAAGGGACTCTACGGTCAATACAGGACGGAGATGCGCAATGCTCTCCAGGCTGGTAAAGAGAAGAACAACGAGGCTGATGAAGTCATAAAAAAATACAAGGAGGTCAGTATATTATTTCTTGTATGCTTTATTAATCCTTTCCTATTGAAATAGTGTGGGTGCTGCTACCTCTTGCTTCCAACTCCGCTGACTTATCATCGTCTCATATAGATCTTATATGAAGCTGCGGAATTTAATTTGAGCAAACGAAGAGATGAGGAAATCTTTGAGGAGGCCAGGGCTCTATATCAGGTTGCTTACAATCATGCCAAGAGGCAAGGAAGTGTTGGAAAATGCGGTTTTGCGTGGAGAGTCGCTGGTTTAGCTCTTTGCACGCTCTACGTTTTGAAGAAGCAAGAAGAAAGACCTATGATATGTTCACCATCTGCTCTCAAAGGGATTTTGTAGTTAAGACTAGAAATGTTGTAATAAAGATTTATGGCAATAGAATGGAAAAGTGTAGTGTACGTCAGGAATGCGATATGTTGCAGCCTAACAAGTGCTTAATCATTTATCTTATCTCTAAATTATGTGAAATTTTGTCTCGGGTTTCATCCTTTTTTTCCCCCCCAAAACTAATCACAAGTATGCAAATGCTGTTAATGTTGGGTTTTATTTTTTTAAAAAAAATATATATATACACACAATAAAAACAATAAATTTATTATTATTTTTTTTTTGGAAATACCAAGATACATCTCAAGGTTGTTTAGGATTTATATAAATATTACCTAAAGATTATATGTTTTTTTCCAACTTTGAATAATTAATTCCATAATTATAATAACTTCATAATTTTCTTTGCAAAATATTGTTTTATCCCACTAACTTTATCTTTACTCTAAATTCATTAATCAAATATTAGATTCATTAATCAAATATTTGATGAATATTAAAGATAAATAAACCTTTATTAAAAATTAAATATTTCTACATGAACAAAGTCAAATGCTATATATAACTAATCAATTGGTTGCAGGGCATATATAGTAACAATCTATCACTTGCATTAAAATCAATCACTCATATATCAAATATTATATCGCTCTACTTGATGATAATTTTTTTACTAGGATAATAATTTGGTAAGATGATCTATAAAATTCTTTTCAGTGGATACTCGTTCCATCTTTACCTCTTTTATTTCTATGATTCTCTAATCAAATGGAATTGTCAAAATATATTTTTGAATAATTGAAGAGATCTTGGTTCCTTTGCTTCATTATTATCATAGTATAGAGCTATTGTATTAATAATACTAGGAACCACACCTAGTTTAATGGTGAAATTCTTGATCCAAACAATCTTTTTTGTCTTTTCAAACGCATAGTTACACTCAACTTTAGTCGTAGAATCTACTTTGATTTTTTGGAGTAAAATATAACTAAACTAGAATTTTTATTTTCAATATCTGATTGAAAACTAACATCCAAATAACTATGAATTACTAGTTCATCTCCTCCATAAATCACTAAAACATTCTTAGTTTTTCTCAAGTACTGAAGAATATTTTAACTATTTTTTAGTAACATTCACCTAGATTAGATCAGTATCTATTTGTTATGCTTGAAGTATAAGATACATCTGATCTTGTACATAGCATTGCATATATTATGGATCTTATATTCGAAATATATAAAATCATTTCCATCTTATCTCTCTCAATTTATGTTTTAGGATACATATCTTTAAAGAGATGTATCTTATGCGAAAAAGGTAAGTATTCTCTTTTGGATTTTTCCATGCTAAATTGTTTTAGTATCTTGTCTATGTATATGGATTTGAAAAATCTAAGCAACATTTTTATCTATCGCTATATAATTTTTATTCTCACTATATATGTTGCTTCTCTCGTATCTTTCATGGAGAAATTCTTGGACACCCAAATATATACTAACTTGAGTAAAGTAATGTTATTTCCTATTGATAATATGTCATCTACATATAACCACAAGGCTCATCCATATTTTTTATGATACTAAACTATTTGATTATCTCATAAAAATAAATATTTCAACTCTTGAAGCTTGTTTTAAGTCTATAAATGGATTTTTATAGCTTGCATACTTTGTTGGCAAATTCCTTACATTCAAAACTTATAGGTTATTTCATATATATATATATATATATATATATATATATATATATATATATATATTGAAGATTTCCATTTAGGAATACAATTTTGATATCTATTTTTCAAATCTTATAATTATGATATGCAATTATAGCAAGCAAAATTCATATGGATTTCAACATAGTTATTGAGAAGAAGATTTCATCAAAGTCA
>Ga0325400_1004514_pt1 | contig 12891 bp, 11 predicted proteins | sample PopdelMetagenome_2_FD_205662 | JGI IMG/M metagenome (GOLD analysis project Ga0325400, IMG submission 205662) | Populus deltoides microbial communities from Bellville, Georgia, United States - Xylem-PdKOR-R1 | ecosystem: Host-associated > Plants > Phyllosphere > Stem > Wood/Secondary xylem...
TTCGTTAGCTTTTGTGTAAGTGATGAAACAAACGCAGCATCTTTAATAACAAAGAAAAATATGTTTTATGTTGCTATTCATTAAAAAAATTGAGTTTGAAATATAACTTTTGTATATTTTTATATATTTTTTAATTAACTTTCATAAAAAAAAAATTAGATTTAAAGGGTTTTTGAAAAAATTTAAATTTTATTTATTTATTGTTTTCTTCAAATTAATAGTTTTTTGGTATTTTTACATTATTTTGATGCACTGATATCAAAAATAATTTTTTAAACGTAATAATAAAAAACATTATTTTGATGCGTTTTTAAGTAAAAAACACTTTAAAAAACAACCGCAATCACACTTTCAAACACAACTACCAAATATTTTATACATGTTTTTTGCTACACATCAATTTCAATCATAATTTTTATCAAACACATATTCAAATCCAACTAATCACAGCTAACCATATTTTTTTAAAACTTATTTTTTTCACATCACAACCATAAATTTACCTCAAAAACAAACACACTAGTATCCGATGCTTTTTAAAATTGATTTCTGATGCTGTAAGTAATTTGATTGTAATTTTTCAAAATTTAAAAATTAATATTTTTATCATTTTGATATATTGATAATAAAAATAATATATATATATATATATATATATATATATTATTTTGATATATTTTCAAATAAATAAATACTTTGAAAAATAATTTATACTACACTCTCGAGCAATATCTTAGAGAGTATTTATTATCATGGTGTAAGTTTTTTTTGTTTAAATACTTTTAAAATTTAATTTTTTTCAGATAAAACAATTTTAATAAATACTATGAAAAACAAGTTATAAACTTATAACAAAAAAATAAATACTTACTGATCAAGTTGTTATTGAATTATCAAATCAATCCATCAATTATTACAATATTATTTTAATATTTTTTAAATAAAAACACATTTTGAAAAGCAATTTTTACCATATTTCTGAGCAATCTCTTAGTGATTATTTCTTATCATGGTGTCAGATTTTTGGTTCAAATACTTTTTAAATTTAATATTTTTCATATGAAAAAAATAATTTTAAAAGTTACTATGAAAAAAAGTTATAACACAAAAATAAATACTTAGTAATGAGGTTGTTGTTAAATTATCAAATCAATACATAAATTATCAAATCAATTTAAAAATGATGTCATTTAATTGCAACTTTTGAAAAAACCACTAAAATACTTTTTAAATTTAATATTTTTTCATATAAAAAACATTTAAAAAAAATATTATAAAAAAAAGTTATAACACATAAATAAATACCCGCTGATCTGGTTGTTATTGAATTATCAAATCAATCCATGAATTATGAAATCAATTTAAAAATGATGCCGTTTAACTGTAACTTCTGAAAAAACCACTAAAATGACGTTAAAAAAAATTTGGAAATTGACGTGACCCGCTCTCACCTGGGATAAGAAGAATAACGGAAAAACAAATGCTGAAAATAGAAAAGAAAGCAACAAAAACGCAGGAGAAGCATCAGCAGAAGAGAGAAAGAACAGTAGTGTTGTTACAGTCAAAATATGTCTAGCTGATGCAAAGATAATGATGCTGGTATTCCATATTGGCTTTCTTTCAGCATGCATTAACAAACCAATGAAGTCTTCATGGAAAGCTCTTTACATGGGAAGTTCATCTTCATTATCATTTGATCCAGCTAGTAGACATCAGGGCAATGAAAGGGCATGGCCATTCTGAGCAAGGTGACTTGACAGCCAAATCAATAAAAATATATATCCGATTCAGTTGAATCTAGCAAGATACAGATTAGCCGCCCAATTGTTGTCTGACAGAGTCTTTCCACAACACAGGATTATTTTCTTGTTACATATATAAATATATCTCAACTTCCCGTATGACAAAATAACTCCATGCCTTCATCCCCCAACCTCTTTCTTTCTTTCTCTTTCCCTGTTTGAAAGGGCAGAAGAAGGCTTTAACCTATTTATCTCCTCTACTTTGGTACAAATTTTACACGTTCAGATTTTCAAGAAAATTCTTCCTCTGAGATTTTTGTACTTTGCCTGTGCATCAAGTTTGGACTTGAGTATTCACTATCAGTTGATGAAATGCAGGATGATGATACCGAAGACTCAGGTATTGTACTTGATGTTGGATTCAGCTGAGTTTGATTTCTGTTATTCTGAAAACTAAATGATTGTTGCATTGGGGCTTCAGGAGTTGGTCGTCCTTGAGCCTCTTCTGCAAGTCGCCTCAAAAGATTCATAACAGTGGGAAGTAACCTTGAAGAAATGGATAATATACCAGGCAACTGCACACACCAAACAAAGAAATAAGGCACAGGATCTGCATATAACAAGAGAAGAAAATAGTTTTTTGAACAAGGAAAAAAAAATAGTACCAAATAAAGCCACTGGGAACACTGTTTTATCATAAATTACAGCTACTTCTCTCATTGCCTCCTACTAAGGTCTAACCATAATGAAGAACGGAAGCCAAGCTTCATATAACAGGTTGTGCATGGAAAGCTAAATATCCCGGCAGAAGAGCTTAAGACCAATTTTACTGTGTCAGAATTTTGTTCAAGCACTGGTGGGGGCTTTACTGTGTGCTTAAGTTCCTAGACAAGTTTTAAGAACAATATATTTTTTAGCACACATCTTTGATTTCCATTTCCAAGTCCATGCATAGTTCTAAAGTTAAATCTTCTAATCACAATAAATAATACCAATCAATAGACAAACACATGATAAAGTTTTGTCCCATTTTAACCATGTACTTAACATATGCACGATATTCAACATGACTAACAAGAGAATGATAATTTTATTTTTTTCTAAACTTACAGCGCCATTTCGAAATTCTCCTGTGATGTCCATCTGTACCCATAATGCTTTTGAAAGTAAATATACAACAAACAGAACCAAGAGGTAAAGTGGATTCCTGTTTCATTAGCAACAAACATGTCAAAGAAAGGCACCAGTCAACTGGAGAATAAAGCAAAAAAGTTGTGCAGAACAGAAACTGTAGGAAAGCAAAGACTCTAGGTTTGAAGTGAGTACCTTAACAGAACCATGAATTCATTAAAACCAAGAACAACCATCGCCACTATTGCCCATGGAGGAGGTAACCAGTTATTACTTCGCTTGTGAGCCTCCTGAAGAAACACCATTTATTGCATATAAGAGTGCTAGATAGCTTGCAGGACATGATACTTGATAAATGAATAAAATATACCCTTGGTTTCTGAAAAGAGAGTGATCTGTGTGTCTGTGCATGCGTGTGACTGAGTGAACGTGAGCATGAGTTACATATTTTGGTTTGGTGCCCTACTACATGCATAGAAACTTTAATTGGCATGTAAAGCAGAAGATAGCAAACGACAAACTGAAAATATTCCCCAAATTAACTTGAACATTATTTGATTAAGAAATAAAACATCCAGTTAAAATTGTGAATCCAACCAAATTACTATATGAACACACATCTTGATAAAAGGATACCATAAATGAAAAATAGAAATATTTAGTATAAGGTACCTGAGCAGAAATAGCTTGGGTCACACTATACTCGGTCTCTGCTTTGAACTGCCTCCACAGTGACTTGCACTGGACTGGTGTGAGCAGCGTAGCTTTTGGAGAGACCTGCCTCATTTGATTTCATGAGAAACAGTTTGAAAATAGACAAGGGATATATACAAATACAGATGCCATCATGCACATGTACACAATTGAACTATTATCAACCATCTGTTTACCTCTTTCCATGTACTTGAGGCAAGGGAGTCACTACTGGCTCCTATGCTTCTATCTTTGGAAGATGGAACAGAAACAGTTCCATCACTGAGCGAGGAGAACAGTACATTCTCAATATCATCTGATTTCTCATCTAAGCGTATGGCTGCCAAGGTTGATAGAATTTTCAAAGACTGCAACAGAACAAATGCAAGATATTTAGATGTTCCTCGAAGATAAAAGGCAGCCTGCAATTCATTAAGAAATCTTGGTTGATTACCGCAGAGCGTGCATCCTTTGTAATTGCTCTAATGTCTTCTTTCCCAGTCCAAACCCTTGGCATTGAGTCATTGTCATGATTGAAAATTGTTGTAAACCTGAAATGTTATCTAAATTAACCAAGAAAAAAAGAAAGAAAAAAGAAAAATAAGCAACAATCATGTACTGCACCTATCCTTCATGCGGATCAGAACTTTCCCTGCCTCTTCTCTTGCCTTCTTCTCCACTACATTTCTTCCATACTCCCTCAAATTTTGCACCATTGTGTCAATTGTAGGCTTATCCAACTCAAAACTAGCAACAGCAGTTGAAAACTCTGATACAGCAACCTCGGTCTCACGTTTAAGAAGCTTTCTTATTGAAGTCCATGCATCATTTTCACCAGCTTCGAATAGGGCTTCAACAGGTCCAGAAAGCATATCAGTAAGTTGTTTCTGCATGATTAGTGTAACAAGATTTTGTTATTTGTTTCAATACAGAGTTCAACAATTTGGAATATTCAATTGCAACATCAACCAAGAAAATACCTCATATTTGGCTATCATTTCTGTCAACATGGTGCTGCGTACTGATGCTGCATGTGCCTCAATATCACGATGAAGTTTTTCCCTGACTTTTGAAGCATCCCAATTGGCCTGTCTAATGGAAGCATCTGAGGGATAGGATATTACATGTCAATCACCAAATCCAGAAAAAAAGAACGAGTAGATAACAGATCTTTGCTGAGAATAAATATGAAGTTCAAAGAATTATAGAAGGATGAATTCTATAACTTCTAGTATCAACAGCTTAAATAAGTTGGTACAGCTGCCCTTCACCTTGCCACTTTTCTTTTGTCTAACCCAATGAAATTCTTTGATGAAGTATGTGACTGCCTTTTGTTTTGCAGTCACAGTTTTAATAATTGATGCTTGTTCAAGTACAGACAAGTTAATTAGCTAGGAGGATGGGTTAGAGGAACATGTCCTGAGAAGTGCTGACTAGCCATACCACTTTACAATTTATTGTCAGGGGCAAGTCAAGATCTTTAGAAGCCCAAAAGAGATGATGCAATTCTTGTGCAAGATAAGACTATTTCTGCAATTACATTGTGGCAAGCAAAAAGCAGTTATAAGATTCCACAGTTCAAAAATAGAAGTTTAAACTGTATCCTTTAAGCATTGTAAGGAGACCCTTAGAATGAATAGACTGGTTGAGAGGACTAGCCATGTAAGACCCAAACTTTTGGCCCAAACCATGCCCAAGTCAGCCCAAACCCAACCTAAGTTATATAAGGAAAAAGTTGCAAGAAAATTCTCTCTCTTCTAATTCTTGTGGCTGCCGTGACCCTCCTCTCATCAAACCAAGGATTTCAGTTTTTTATCTTGAGTTTTGAGTTTAAGAAAGGTGGAAGTAACAAGTGGTTCCTTCTCATGTTACTTTCGATTATGGATTGTTTATAGAAGGATTAAAGAAGAGATTATGATTTATAAAGATTTGAAGTTTATTTTATTAAGATTGATTCATGATTATTATTGGTTAAGGTTAAGTGATTGATTTTCATTGATTTTGAGTGTGTTGTTAGAAATAAGAATTTGTGAATTGATTTGTTATGGGTTAAGAAATTCGTTTCAACTTTGCTGGAAAATCTGGACAAAATGGTCTTGAGGTTGAAGATGATGAAATTTTATTTTGGTTCTTAATTTATAAAAATTAAATTTTGGTCCCTAAACTTTGAAAAAATATAATTTGACTCCTAAAAGTATTTTGGGATTCCAGGCAGTATTATTACGAGGTTAAGGATGATGAATCTCAGTTTGATCATTGATTTGGAATATTTTCAGTTTGGTCCCCTAATTTTGGGAATTTACATTCTAGTCCTTGAACTTTTAAAAAAATTACAGTTCGGTCTCTGGTTCGTTTCTGGACAGAACTGATGATGATTTATGTGGGAAATTTCAGTATGGTTATGTATTTACAGTTTGGTCCTCCAATTTTGGTAAAATTGCGTTTTGATCCCTGTTTTTGGAAAATTGTTGTTTTAGTCCCTCAACTTAGGAGACTAGACCTGGTTTTCTTTTATGCATTGGAATCTTTTATTTTGTGTTGTTTTGGGTTGTTTTTTTAGCATATTCCATATATTTGTTACAGGTTCTTATAACAATCCTCAATAAGATTCGAGTCTTTCATCCGATATTCCTTTTAGTTCTATATTTTCTAGGTGAACGAAATAATCTTTAATATGCATGTAATATAAATAAATATGTATGTTGACTATATAATGAGTACGATTAGTTAATTTCTTGAATATTTATATATGTTGCTTTATTTTCCGAGTACTTACCTGTTCTTGAAATTGCACTTCGCATTCTATTGAACTAAATTCTATTTGATATGATATACGTTGCTTTGATAATTATGTGAATATCTATTATACCTTAATATAGGACTTGTCAGTAACTCCATGCTAACGAAGAGTAGTTAGCCTATGTGCACATAGTATTATATATGCCTAACTGGTGAGAAAGATACCAGCATGTGGAGACTGATCCTCCCACAGTGGTCACCTTCATGTGTCATCTAATATCTAACATATATTCCACTACTTTATGATAATATGCTTAGTATGTATATCTATATCAAGATAAATCGAATTGCAAATTATTAATATCTAAAATGTATATTAAATGTTATTCTCTCACTAAGTTGGTTGAACTCACCCTTATTTTTTATATTATTTCAGGTTCTTAGTTTTTGCTAGTAGATGAACTTTGATGAGTGTTCCTGCTTCTTCAGTTTTGGTCACTATGCCTTACTTGTTTCGCGAGACTTTCCTTTTAGTTTTGATTCGATATCTTAAACGCTTCATTATTACCCTATTTTAATTAAGTTTGGATTTTGACAATATAATGAGTATTATGAATTATTGTTTTTGTTTTAATTACTGATGAGAAATTTTGAACTATCATTTGATTTTATGAATTTTGAATAATATAATATTTTGAAAATTTATGAAATGCTGCGTGAATTTTATACAGTTTTTTTATGATATGTACGTTTTGAGACTTAGCGTAGGTGGGGTGTCCTTACGGCACCCTTCCTGCATTGCCGGTCATGGACCCGGGATTTGGGTCATGAAAAGCTAAGCAGTCCAACAGCTAAGAAACTTGGATTCAAAAGGTAAGGGTTTAAATCTGGGAAACTATGCACGCAACAATCCTGCTTATATGAATAATAGTTGCTGAATTCAGCCTCCTAACAATGATCTATTGAAGTAAGTGTTTCTCACAACAATCCTAAAGCACACTCTGTAACTAGCACAGCTGCAAATAATACTAGGAAAAGCAATGGCAGAAATTCTGTTTTAGTGCAGAAAAAATAGTAGGCACGGACTTCCAACACTTAACATAGTTAATGAGCAACTACCAATATTTGTGCACAAATCCATAAACCACACATACCTTCACACCCTTTATCAAACTCAACCATGCAAGATTGAGCACAGGCACGAACAGAAGCAGCAAATCCTTCTCCTTTGTGCAATGATTGTTCCAGCCTCGTTTTAAAACTTTCAAGAGCTTTAGAGCGTAAATGCCCCAACATGGTAACATAAGCATGGTGGACCACCTACAGGAAAAGAAAACCCCCCATATAAGAAGCAATTTTTTTAGATAAAAGCACCCACCAACTACCAAGACATAAGAATCCAAAAGGTAAGACATATGATTAGACCCTATATAATCCTAAAAACTTCCATCATGGAAGATATTTTAGATCATCCTACTGCAGGCAACAAAAATTATAGAACTAAGCAAAAAAAAAACACTCATTAAGGACTTACATCTAATGCTCTTGATTCCAACTGTTGCTGTTTTGCATTTCTTACACCTTCATCAAAATAGATCGCCTCATTTTCATATCTAGTGTAAAAGAAGAGTCATAACATCAGATGATGCAAATCAACAAGCACAAAAAAATATTCTTCTGTGAGATAAAACTAATGAAATTGAGGAAATTTGAAATAAAACACTAATACTGATAAGATGAATTAGAGATTTTTGAGTCTCCAAACATTGAATAAACAGAAACAAATGTAGCACACCACTATTTAGAATATCAAGATATAAACTTACTCTGAAAGATAGAATTCCAAAATAGAGCTGAGTTTTTTCCCAAACCCTGACACTGGACCAGCTTGAACAGCTTCTTCCAATGCCAACCAACCCTGCAAGAAATCATATTAGCACTTCTTGATGATAAATTTCACAATTCTAACATTTATCAGAGTAACTTTTAAGTAACCTGATCAGAGGACAAGTAGCGAAGCTTCTCATTGGCAATCTCTTCGCACCGAACAGTTGCAACCATCACCTGATAAGCAAGATTTGCAACATATTTCACATATGAAGAAAAATTTAACAATTTAAGTTCACATAAGAAAAGGTAAATAATAAACCTTGTGAGCAGGAAGATCCAGATCCTTGTTCTCTTTTATAATTTTCCATATCTGCTGTGCACTGAAAGAAAAGCCTGAAGCAGGGACAACGCCCTGCCTATCACCAGCAAGACCTCCTGGAGAAATGGAATGGAAAAACCGCTGTCTAAGTTCAGCAACCTGTATAAAACATCAAATTAGTCTACCAAATGTACACTCAAATGCTATGTAATCAAGAAGTGGTTTCCTCTGGTTATTTTAAATTATTTGTTCAGAATCAATCAGTCAAATGATGATCTGTAAATTGCAATCATGGCTACAAGATTTGACAATAATGTCACGTTGCCTTTAACTTTGGACTCCAATCATTTTGGTAAACATACACAAGCTACATATCATTGACCAAGACTTTAATAAGAGAAAAGAAAAATACTACAGCAGAATCCAAAGTTGAAAAACCAACATATATGACAAACATAAGTTCTGTGGCTAATAAACTGTTATTTTTGCTATAATGGTAGCAGGTTACCTCCCTTTCAAACTGCTCCTCCTTTTCTTCATAGCTAGACAAAGCAGTGACCTCCACCTTTGTGCAAATGAACAGAAGCAAAAAATTAGAGTTTATGCCAATTGATATTGGTACAAGAAATGAAGCACAATTGTCAAAACACGAGAAAGATGAAAAATGAGAGAATTATCTTCATACATTAAAAAAATCACTGAGAGGAGTACTTTTATGAGCCTCAGGTTTCGTGACTGTAGCCCATATCTGCATAAATTATGACCATTGAAGATGCTAAAAGAAACGAAATAATCAAACAGAAGATGAAAAGGCATAGCCAGAAAATAAGAGATGCACAAAAGTACCTTTTGAATATCTTCTCTTAAAATAGGCTCCAAATATTCAAGAGGAGTCTACATGGACAGTCACAAAGAGGTTACAGATTCAGCATTGGACAAAAACAGCTATATTCAAGGAGAAAAGGCAAATCATCTTAAACGAATCATATGGGCATAAATCCATACCCTTGTTTTATCACGTATAACAAAGAGCAGTGTTGTTTTGCGGGGGCTGAATAAACGCATCATGGCCTAGGTACAGGACAGAAAATAGATTATTGCATGTAAGGAACGCACAATAGAATCTTAATCACAGGAAATGGCAAAGAGTACCTGAAAAACTGTTTTTAAAAGGGGTTTATTGGCAGCCTGCTCCCGGCCAATGTCATGGCACCACCTACAAGTAATATTTCAGCATCTACTTAATTAGGAGCAGATTCCAATAAACAGAAAACTGTAGTCATGCATGTTCGTGCCTTGTCAATCTTTAGCTGCATCTCTAATTTGCAGTGTCTAATTCATCCACTGTTAAAATATGAATATATTTTAATCCAACAAAGAATATTTCTGAATCAACATCTATTTTTCCTTTTTTTTGCAGGACATAATCACTTATCCCTAATGATAAATTGAACTCATTACAATTGTCCAAGGTTATCTTGTATTTAAATTGGACAAATTTTCCTCATCACTCAAGCATCAAATGAGAATCAGAAAGATGTTTAATAGACCAGAATCCCACCATATTATTGAATTGTAATATACAAATCAGCAACAAGCCAGGTAACAGCTGAGCAGATTATCTCAGAAAACCTACAGACTGCGGAGCCAAGCAAAGTAGTTTTCCCAGATTTTAGACCTAACCGATGCCCCGCACAAACTGGACTATTTTTGTGTGTAATCTAATCAGCAAAATGCGTTGATCTTCAACACTAGCTAAAGGTGGTTAAATGCAGTATGCACTTTTCACTTTTGTTAAGGCCATATCCCTTTCACCTCCAGCTTCATCTGTTTGGTCTGCGACATTCAACCCCTCCCACCCAGCACTTATAGCAAAGAATAGGAACATCAAAAGAATAGTATGTTCAGCTTGCAAAGAGATGCCCAAATCACTAAAACACATGTTAAAGTAGTAAACTACCAATATCAAACAGTTCACTGCACTGTTAGCCATGGTGTTTCACACACTTTTTTAACCACTACAGGGTAAAGGCACATAAAAAAGAACAAGATCGAAAATTGAAACGAAGTCGGAACACAGTAAAGTTAAATTTAATCCTGGCTGTGCACTATACACATGCATTCATATAAAAAAAAAACTTCACAACAATTCTGGATTTAAAAAAAAAAGAATGTGATGACCATAACCAGGCAGAGCCGTTTCAACCATGTCACTCCTGACCAAGCACTGGGCAATATATTGATAACAATATAGCAGTCTAACTAGCCTGACAGTCTAAAGCCACCACCAAATACAGCCAGGGGTCCAGGCATCCACTAAATTTATCAGGCAGAAAAAGCATCCAACACTATAATGCTTAGCATAAAATAAAATAACTCACATGTTTATCAGTACAATGTCCGCAACTGCCAAAGCAAAGAGGGCACTTTGTTTCTCAAATGCAGTGTCATCCTGAAAACAGCAAATATTCAGAGGATCAGGAGTGTCAAAAATTCCCTACAGCATGTGTTCAATAGATTCACAATCTGAAATTTGTAGTCGTTCGTTCAGCTTACTACAAGCATTAGACACCACAGCTTATAGAAGCATACAGTATTCTTCATCCTCAAAATTTCTCAAAATTTACAAACTAATGCTACTCGGCTTCCTGTCTCACAAATGTTGAAAATAATAAGCTGCCACCAAAATTCTCTATATACTTGACATGCTATTGTAAATTAAGACTCACATTGACTGCATGAAGCCACTAATCAATTGTCAAATCCAATGACCATAGGGGATAATCAAATTAAACAGAAAAGGCAACAACCAAAGACTATACAAGCCACTCAATTAGCAGTGCGAAGCTAAAACAATATATATCAACACAAAAGCTCACTACCTCGCCCCTTTCTCTTCCATCAGTTCCCTCCAAATCCATGGCAATTGTGAAAGGCTCAATACCAACACACTTTGCCATCCAAATTCCCTTGGTTGTTTGACTCCTGAAACATAATTATATAGTGTTTCTTCATGTGAAGATCAAAAAAGCAAAATAGAGATACAAAAAGGCATAATTCTCCCTTCGAAAATGATAAACTCACAAAACTAAAACTATCTAACCTTCCTCTGATTGCATCCATCTCCCTGAAGTTTGTATGAAATAGATGATTCAAAAGCGTGCTTTTCCCTGTTCACAGAGAACACAAATTAAACCATTATTTGATCTACACATGCAAAATGCATATGCTAACATACAGTTCTAACTGTAACTAGTGTCATTGATGTGCATCACTAAACAAAAGTCAAGAGAGATCTTTAGTGCAATTCCTGCATAATAGATTTCATATAGAAAAACAAAATCCAGTTTACAACAGTCCTTTATTACATTAATATACAGAAAGTTTCAAACTTCAGGTTTGCAAAAATAAAAAGGATGCAACAAAAATGAGCAAAACAATTTGGATCTACTCAAAAAAACCCAATTGAACAAATAATTAATCAATTAAACAACAGATTTAAGTTCCAGAGATTTCATTTTCACTAAACTTTGCATAACCAAACATTAAGAATATTCGATCAAACTCAAAAACTCTCAACTTTCAACTTCCAAAAAACTAAAAAAACAACAGGAAGAGCAAAATATTTTGGATCTGCTCATATAAAACCCCATTAAAACTAATCATTGTTTAAACATAAAGAACAAATGAAGTTCCAAGAAAATACAATCAAACACCAAAATCTAACCAAACAAATTAAACACAAAAAATGCCCATTTCACATTTAAGCTAAAACAACCACTACAACAAACTAACAAATCAAAAGAGCTTATTCACAGTTATAACTACTAAACCAACAAAAAAACAAAAACCCATTTCACAATTAATCTAAACAACCACAAAAATCAACTAACCAATCAAATGGACTTCAGATCCCACTAAAAAAAAATATTTACCGCTGCTTTGAGGGCCCATGATTGCGACAATAGCATAAGAAAGACCACACTGTGACAGTTTCGTGATCTTCGAGAAGTTGTCAAGTCCTTCCACATTAAACACTCCGTTTCCATCAATCAGCTGTGTGCCACAGCTATCTTGATCTCGCTCCATTCTTGCTCTTATTTACTCACCGATCTTCTACTTAAAGGACAAACTTTAAAGGGTTTTAGAGAGGGGGAGTGTGAAGAAGAGATTTAAGGGTTTTAGAGAGAAATTGAGTAGAGAAAAAGCAACGGCTTCTTCTTTGTTTCTATCTTTTTTTTACTAGTTGCTGAAAGCATTCTTCTCCTAGTCCAAGGAAGGATTGATTGAAAGCAAAAGAGCCCTCGTTTTGCGTTATTTTTACTGTCTTTTTTTATTTTCTTTTTGTGGATCTCAATTATGATGTAATGATCATCCAAATAATTCAAGTTTTGCCAAATAATTGATTTTTTATTTCTTACGGTTGGGTGATTTTTT
>Ga0325400_1004516_pt1 | contig 12887 bp, 7 predicted proteins | sample PopdelMetagenome_2_FD_205662 | JGI IMG/M metagenome (GOLD analysis project Ga0325400, IMG submission 205662) | Populus deltoides microbial communities from Bellville, Georgia, United States - Xylem-PdKOR-R1 | ecosystem: Host-associated > Plants > Phyllosphere > Stem > Wood/Secondary xylem...
TAACAGCCTGCAGCTTGATTAATATGCTTCCTGGTTCTCTGCAATCTTCGGTTTCATAGTCATCTGCAGTCAGTCCCTTTAGCTCCTGTTCTTAGCGTTCAGCGTCTCTCTAGTACCAGTTTCATTATTTAGCTCAAAGGCTCTGTAAGATCTCTGTTTTAGGGTTGCCAAAGGTTGTTTTCTTCTCTGTTTTTTTTTCCAGCTGTGTTTTTCGCTTTTAAGCGTTGAGCATGGCTTCTTCTTAATCTGTTCATTGTATTAACTACGTTGTCTTATCTTTCTTCCCCAAGGTTGCCTTTTTGCACCTGGAAATTCAATCAACTCAGTTATGCTTCTGGAGAAAAAATTTACTTCCATTTATTTTTAACAAAAAGAACTTAAATAATGGAATGGAGAAAGCTCCATGAAATGCAGGATGTTAATTGAAACCCTTTATTATTTCAAAGTACAACAACAGTTTACTTTTCATAGTTCTTAAGTCAACAGGATATGCAGACCTTTTATAATGTACAGCAAGATTTAGTTTTCAACATGACGATGTTTGTATATTACAAATACAACAAGAGCAATCATCAGAGCAACTGCTACTGTGACATTCATACCCATCTTTTTTCCCATTTGAAGCCTTAAAAACGAATCTCTCAGCTGGATTATGAAGCTCGTTAATGGCCTAGTGGTGAGCATTGTAGCATTCTCAGTGGTCATCTTATTATTTTCTGCAGAACCATCCAAATTTTCGGTTGCCGTGTCCTTGGCAATGTTATCTTGATTGATCTTGGGATTTGATTGTCCATTTTCTTGATTAACTTGATCTTGAGAGGAAGGTAATGTTATTTTCTTTGGCATGACTATGTAAAGAATGCCAGTAGACAACTTTGCACGAACTTCATTATGGTTGCATTCCTTAGGGACCTTGATTTCTTTGCGAAAACGAGTCCATCTACTTTCGTCCACTCGACGTTCCCCAGTAATTGTCATGTTTCCAATACTGCTGAGTTGAACCCTCACCTGTTCCTTTCTGAAACCTAGAAAAATTTAAGCATGGAGTATAATTAGCATGTTCTTATTAAATAAATAGAAAAATCTTAGCCATCTCAACCTTCCGAACTTGCAACATTTAATTTGACAAGAAATGTTCCATAAGGAAATCTTACTATAAGAAACGTGGAATTACATAAGAAAAAACCATGTTACCCTGGAGATGAACCTCAAGAGTGTCCTTTCCTTCTTCTATTCGCCACTTGCAATAGGGTTCAAAATCTTCGTAAGAGGGCTTGACGTTAGATCTAGCCATGATTTCTACTCAATGCTAACTTCTTTCGTTTCTAAGGAATTTTGAAAGGAAATACAGCGTTTGTTTTCGATCTGATAAGGATGCCCTCTTTCCCTGTTCCTCTTTTATATGCCAATGCTATAAGATATGGTTTAAGAGGTTTCTTCTGGGTTACCTCTTGAAAGGGAATATTTCCTTGTTGGATGCTTTTTGATTTATGTTGGTTTGTGTCTTTCTCGTGTTTTCTTTGATCAGCTGTGGAAGATTTCCTTGTGCGTGGATGACACATTATTCCTCCTTTCATGTGCTCAACTTTCTTAATCTTTAGCCATGCGTATATTTTCTGCTTAGGATACAACCACACGCTCGTAACAAATATAAAAGTGGTGAGGCATTTTTTTTTCTTTTTGATATCATAAACACCATCCACACGATTCATGAGGAGATGGCCACTAATTCAAGAATCAAATCATTTTTTTTTTTTTTACTTTGTTTCCTTTGATCAACAGGAAGTTTATTTCTTAATTTGAAGAAGACATTGAACTAGCAAGCATCAAAGCAATAGATTCATAACAAAGAATTAGAAGTTTACAAAATCAATTAGTTTAAAAGAAAAGAACATGAAATTTGAAGTTCAAATAAAATTAAACTTCCAAGGTATTTGATGTTTCTGAAGTACTATCAATTCTTTTCATTGTACAAACAAAACATTTATGGATATGGGAGAATATGATCATGAAATCATTTTATTATGTTTGTCAAAAATCGATTTTAACTCCTCATTTTGATCATATTTTCAGAAAAACTTCACAAACACAAAAAAATCTAAAAACTATCTTTTTTTTTAATGTAATTCGATCAATTTTTATTTATTTTATAATTTTCAAACTTTATGTTTATCATTTTTATACTACTAGATTTTCAAAAACTAAAATATTGAGAAAATTGAAAAGAAACAAGAATTGAAGAAACAAGAAGTTAAGTGAGCATAGTAATAATCAAGGAAGGGGTGAAGAACTAATTTTAACATTTTTAACCCCTTCCCCAAGCAAGATAAAGATAAAAAAAGACGAGATGAGAAGTTATTATAATGTTTTAGAATATGAGGGGATAAGAAAAAATAAAAAGATATAAATGAGGAAATATAGGGGAGGAATAAAAGAATTTTTTGTGGTGACTAGTAAAGAGAAGGCAGAGAAAAATTGGAAAAAAAAAAGTAATAGAAAAAGAAGTGAAAACATACACAGAGAGAGAGAGAGAGAGAGAGAAACTAAAATTAAAAAACAAACCAAAGCTTTCCATGCTCAAATCTCTCATTGTAGGTGGTGGTTTATGACATTACCAGCATAGAAAAGAAAAGGAGAAGGAGGGCTACCAAATCTAGTCAACCATTTGCCTCTCAAGCCAATGGAGCATCAATCTATGTACCATGAGTCATGGCAGCACATGAGATGCACGCACTAACACTACCTCCACTATTGTCGCCTTTAACGATTTCTAATCTACCTCAGCCACTTTTAAAGGTCGATTTCGAACCCCATATGAATCTTTAAATAATTTGTAACATGTTATTGAATCTTCTTGTCATAAAACATTGATTATTTTATATGATTTTCATTTTTTTATGAATGATTGTGATTATTTAAAGTGTCAAGGTCCACACCGTTTGTGGCAACCCCGGGGAATGACGTCGCTAAGAAATTTATTTTTTAAGCTGGAATAAAATCAGGATCAATACCTTACGATGGGGTTGGGAGGATGACAACCATAAAATGTATTTACACCAACAAAATATTTCGTAGGTGTTTAAGATGTAATTTCACTGATATAAAAATCACTGATGGATTTACTAATGGAAATGTGTCGTCAGTGAGCCTCTTATCGAGGATTTCAGATCCATCAGTAATTCAGTTGATGATTTATGTGTTGACAAAAACACTGATAAAATATTCACACTAAAAAGAAAAGGTTGCTAACCATTTTTCTATTGGTCAATCCATCGGTAAATATTACTAACAGATTGCCAATGAAACAATCATCGATAATAAATCGTGTAGAACCAACAGATTTATTGACAAAATCTCTGATATAAAAGTTTTGTAAGTCAATCCATCAGTCTATATCAAAATAGTTCACAACTCTTTGTAATTCTCCAAGAAAAATGCACCTACATTACCGACAGGTTTACCTATAAAAATTTATGGTTATTGGTGATGATATCAATATTTCAGTAATTAAAAAAAGACACATGATTATTTGGATCAAACAATTTGACATTAAACAACTAAATTAAATTAAGGAACATATCTTATATTATTAATTTAATTGTAAAAATCAATTACAAGTGTCTATATATTATACATAAAAAAAAAAGTTAGAGCTACAAGTAGAGGTGGAGGTAAAGGGGGAGGAAAATCTTTTGGAGGTCTATAAAAGGGAGGATAATGAATTGACAGGTATGTCATCATCTCCTCACATTACTTCCTACTTTGTTATTCATATTACATCTCCGGTTCAACCTTCAGATATGTCATCACAATGGTAATTTGTACTTAAACCAACTACTAAATGGCTGGTGATGGCTACCCCGGGCTGAATTATAAGGTATATATGGTTGAGATACTACAACTCGACCTTATATCTCAATTTATAGTCACAGAGATACCATAAACCCGATTCATATCGGGTCCAACAGTTGCTCCAACCTCGAACCACAACTCTGGATCGTATTTTGAATGGGTTGAAGGATCCTCTTAGTGTTTGGCATGCATTTCAGTGTTATATTATTCCTACGAAAAGAAGATTCAAGGTTATCAATAAAAGAATATTAGTCCAAAATATATATAAAATGTTTCAAAGTATACTTAAAACAAACACCTTAGCTCAGCTATCCACGAACTACAGCACTCTTTATGTTTATCCTCAGATAGGTTGTCCACAAACTATTGCACTATTTTTGTCTCTCCTCTCTCTGTATGTATTTTTCCATAGATAACTCCATCAGAGTTGGCTCGCACTCAAGGTATGTAGCATGCAATATAAATCATTAGTTAAACATTGTGACAAATAATCACTAATTTATTAAGAAAAAATACTTAAAAATAAACCAGGCTCTTTGTATGGTTCATAAAAAGAAGTGATCCACCGGTATGCTTGTTAATGGAACCATGAGTTTCTTTGTTTCTATTTGAGGACCCACTCCATAATCGCCTCCTAAAACTCTCTGATGTTAAGAACTCTAGATATCTCTTCCAATTAGTCTTAGTGATGTGGGGAGGTCTAGAATTCCTCCACACCTTAAAATCATCTCACTTTGCATAGGTTTGTGCATTATATCAAAAATCATGCAACCTAGTTTAGAAATTTATTAAACTAGAAAAATATAAAAAAATACAATTTTACAAAAAAAAAATATAAACTTCACATGTTAAAACTTACCTAGTTGCGTTGTGGTTTTCCTAAACTTGTCTGGCCACCCCAGAGTTAGCCTCGTCCCATTGAAATCTTTCCTTATAATCATTTTTTGTAAAATAATTAGTTTACATCATTAAAAAACCAATTAAATATAAACTAAAAGTATATATATATATAACCTTAAACTTTCCTCACCGAGTCTCAATCATTGGTATCCATTCAAGATGCTCTTTAAGATGGCTCCATTGAAATAAAGGATCTTTCATTGATATTTTCATCATTGATGTTATCATATCCATAGCTTCTATATTTGTGGTCCTAAAAATCAATTAATGAATGAAAACCCATATAAACAATTTATTAATTCATTAATGCTATTTGTGAGGGGGAGAAAAAAGAATTTCTTATATACTTAAATCTGGTTTTCATTGTGCTATAAACTTGCCAGAATTAGGATCTCTAGTAGATGGAACATCATATTTGTGAAATTTATTCAACAAGCATGCAATCGTTAATATGTGCATTCGGTATCTCTTCATGATCTGCATCTAATTGCATTACAGGCTCAAGAACACTACGGCTTGAAGAAACAGAATCGCTCTATCTCGACCCTAAATTTTTTTCCCAGCATCTAAACAATATAACTAAATAATTAAGCATATTCAATTAAATTCATATTATATGGTTTATAGGTTTTTGTTTTAGTGCATTTATTTATTTTCAACAAACTTCAGGAAACTTCTTCCCTATACAAGACCCTACCTAAAAAATTTCAAAAATATAGAAAACCACATTCTCAAACCAACTATAATACATAATGTAATATGGACATCAATTTTTTATATCATTTATCTAATTTTCCACGTGTCTATAATTATACCAAACACACAACTTCCATAACATCCTTAGAACATAGCTTTCAGCACAATTTTATAAAACTCCATCAAACTATTATCATAACCCAACAACAATAATAAACAATTCAATTAACATTCTTACATAAAAATTATATGAGCCTTAATTTCTAGAATTTGGGGTTTTCCAATTATTAATACAATTGATCCAATTCAAATCATTTCCATGCATTATCATAAACCATAATAAACAACCCAAATAACATTCTAACACATAAAATCACATGAACTCTAATTTCAAGAATTAGAGATTTTTCAATTATTCATACAATTGGTCCATTTCAAACTATTTCTATTCATTCTCATTACTTAATAACAATAATAAATGAAAAAAGTTAAGTAAATGTATTCTTACTAGAGTTACAAATTATTACATACTTACTTATGCTTTAAACCACGTAGTGAGTTGTCCATCTTGTAATTGGAAAACATGAGCTTCAATAAGATATGGATTTTGAAATAACAAAATTGATGATGTTTTCTATAAGAAATTTACTAAGAATTTAATTTATATGGGAATACAAGAGAAAATGATTTAAGACTATAATATTATAAAATTAATTAACTGAACAAAATGTCTCAATTCATCATAATTAAATAGTACTTAATTATGTGCTTGTGTTTTATTCGATGTTTGTCAAATATCTTTTCAAAACTACATTCTTTGACTATGGTTATACAAATTCACACTTAAAACATTTTATCGTCATCATCATGTCTTTGAATGTGGTTGAAATTTTTTCTATTTTTTAAAAAAATATTTTTTAAATATTTTAATATTATTATATTATTATATTATTTATTTATTAAGTGGGCTGGACCTAACCCATCCATTTGAGCCAGACTCGGTTGGGTTGGGCTAATTGACCGCCCAACAGACCTTTTCCTTTTCTTTTTTTGTTTTTGGTCTTAAGTTAGATCAAGCCTAGCCATCTGGGCTACGATGAAACAGGTCCAGCCCGGCTGGGTTAGGTCGACTAACTGCCCAACAGCCTTTTATTTTTAATGCTTGATTGAACCCGACGCAACCATATGGGCTGGGATGAAACAGGTCTAGCTCAGCTGGGTTAGGTAGACTGACGGCCCAACAACCTTTTCTTTTTATGTTTTTTTAGGCTAAACCCGGCCCAGCCATCTAGGCTAGGTTAAAACAGGTCCAGCCTAAGCCCACATGGTCATTGGCTTGGCCTAGTGACCATGTTCATTATTTTAGTCTCTTCATGCAGAATAAATTCTGCATGAAGTGGCTATAACCATTATGGGGGGAAGAAGAAAAAGGGAGAAGAAGACTACCTAACGTTGAAGTAGTGATCGGCTAATGGTGGAGGTGTTAGTGGAGGTGTCGATTGCTGGTGATAGGGTTGCAAAGGTGTTTTGCCACCGATTATCACGACAAGTGTAAAGTGGTGGTGGCTGAAGTAGTGAAGGAAGAGAAGAGAGGCGACAATGGCAAAAACAAATTAGGGAGCTAATTTTTTGCCAACTTTACAGCCTAATTGCTTCATGCTCAATACCTGAAATCCACCCCTATTTATAGGAGGTGGAAGGGGGACACTTTGTCTTTATTGGGGACAAATCTTAGCTCTTAATTCAACTGGAAAAGATCTTAATCGTTAGCTCAAAGATGAAATCATTAACAAAAAAAGTTGGCAGCTAAAGGTTGCTTAAGTTGGCTTTTTTGGGGTGGTGCTGCGGCGACTATAGGGGCAGTTGGTCGACGAGACCTACTCTAGGGTGTAGTACAATGTCAGGCCATTATGGTGGTGTATGGTTTGTCTAGTTTAGTACGGAGAAGTAGCATTAAATACCCCTGGATAGTAACCATCCGAGCAGTTTTTTCAGGCAAAAAGGAGATGATAAATAGTAACCAGATGACGCATCGTCTTGTTTTTTTTTCAAAACGGCACCATTTTGGCGTTATGGTTTAAATTTAGGGATTTGGCCAAGTTCAATTTAGTCCTTCGGCTTTTAATTTCTTTCAATTGCGTCTCCAATTGGCATGGAACTTTTAATTTTATGTAATTTTACCTCTGTCGAACTTCAATATCAGCCCTGAATTTTAGCACCTTTTTTAATTTTGATCATTGGTCTTGGATTTATGCAAATTGACCCTCAATTGACCATTAAACTTTCAATTCTCTTCAATTTCACATTTGATTTCAATCAATTGAGTCCTCAGAGTTCGGCGCCTTTTTCCAAAAACATCTTTGGCTGTGAATTTCTTCAATTTAATCCCTAATTAACCCTAAACTTTGATTTTCTTGCAATTGTATCCCTGATTTCAACCAATCGACTGTGTAAAAATTTAATGTTTGGTCCTCTAAAATTTCAATCTCCTCGATTAAGCTTAAATTGGGCTCCCAAACTTAATTTTTCACCAATTATGTCCCTAATAAAATTAATTTGATCTATTTAAAGTATAATTCAGTCTTTTCATAATTAAACTTTTAATTTGGCTCATGATTAAACCAAATGAACCTATTAAAAATCTAATTATGTCCCTAAGCTTAATTTTTATATAGATTTGTCTAATTATTATTTAATTTGACCTTGAATCCACATTGTTTTTCTAGTTTTGGGTACAATAGAGCACGATTAGAGTCCCGATTTAGTCCAAAATTACAGCTTCATTTTTCTATACATGAAATCCTTCTCGACCTGTTTTTTTGTCAAATCATCACTCTCCTTGTTGTTATTACTTTATTTTCTATTTTCTACTTTAAAAGGAAAGAGGGTAAATTTTGGAAGAAATATCCCAAGAATAGGTTATGGCAAAGGAAAAAAAAAATTGATTTCAATAGGACCAGCTAAAATTTCTAGTTACCATAAAACCAAGTGGTGACTTCTTTTTCTTTTGGTAATCGTGGGTGTCTTGGTCAGCTTACGCGCACTTCGACTAATTCCTCGGGCTAGCTTACCCGCACTTTTTTTCTTCTTACTTCTTTTATATTTAGCTCGTCTGGAGATAATGTTATGTTCTCTATTATGATCATGAAATTATGTTGTTCTCTGTTATGTATGATATGGACAAAGCCTAGAATTACAATAGAAATGCATACGTTGCTTAGACATTTATGCAGAAGAAAGAAAAGTTGCATATCGTAACATTAGGATATGGATCAAACACCTAGAATCATTCTTCTGGGGTAATAATTACCTTGAGAAATCTATTTCATGAGGGAAAAGTGCATTACAACAGCCTTGAGAAAATGGCATGTGACACACTACTCACCATCAGCCCATTGCTCTCCGAGTCATTGTCAATAGATTCCTTCCTTTTACTTTAATCTTTTATGAAATATTTTAAGCAAACAAATTTGAGCTCAATCTCAACTAATCTTATATGATCAATATGTTATTGCTGAATTTCATTAACTCATGTCCATAACAACAGACTCCATTTGGTTGTATCTCCTTTAAGCCTTCAGCTACTTTCATAAAAACAGGATTCTGTATCATGTTGAGATGTTAAAGTTGAGTTAAAAGTAATCCCAAGCAGTTTAGTTTAACTAATCAGGTTCTGAATTTGCTCTCCAGAGATCACTAGTTTGAGTGTCACAAATCTCAGGGTCACTAGAGCCTTACCTGGTTGTTAACTTCAAAACCTTGGGGAATTAGTCGAGGTGCGTGTAAACTGGCCCGGACACCTACAATTAAAAAAAAAAAGTTAAGTTAAAAGCTAATAACTGAAATCTAGTAAGCTAAGTCTGTGGCCAACAGGAGGTCCTTCACTTTTATAAAGAGATAGCAACAAAATCAGGATAACAACCGTGGTTTTAGACAGGACAGTTAGTGGTATACACAAATTAGAAGTAAAAAGTAAATCAAGCGATGACAAATCAAGGTAAGTGGAGATTATAATCACTTTTCCATGTGCCTTCTTCCATTAAATTAAAGAAGCAACATTGCTTGAAAAGTGAAGAGACCAATTTCAGTCCATGAGATGCAGTTTCTTTCTCTGAGCCTCTCTCCTTCATCTACAGAGTTAACCCTCCTTTATTAGTGCAGATTATGGTATTGGTATGTGATCAGAGATTTAACCAACTCTATGAGTTAGCAGAAAAATAAGTTTTAAAGGAATAATAGAAAAAATTATAATGCTTTTGCATAGCCACAAAATTAAATATGTATTTCATGTTGTGGTATTTTTTATGGTTACGATTTACAAATATAAATTTATAAAAAAAACTATAAATTATAGCTTTTTTCTAATTAAGATTTCAAGAGAGTTTTCATGAAGACTGATGTAAAATCATGATATGTGTTGATTAACTAAACACTTTCAAAATTATTATCGGAATAAAACATAGTTTTAACCACAACACATACCGCACTCGGCAGAAAGGCAAGAATCAGTCGAGCCACCATGGAAATACAATACCTTGGGAAGCTTAATGTTGCCCTTTACCTCTCTAAAAATGATGGTATATTTAGTAAGCAAATTAATATACCATATAGAAGTCACATGTGCCCACACTACTTATCTAGAGAGAGAAAAGAAGAAGACATAAGACACTGTTTTGGATCCTTAGTTCCTCACGTTATAAAGTAATCAAATGTACAATAAGTTCCTAGTGGTAATTGCACATCAATAAAAGCTAAAACTTAGAATCTTGTTACATACAGCTCCACCCACTAGAGAGAAACAGAATTGTGGCTTGTAATAATAGTAGTGGTCGAGGCTATAGCTGCAAGAAAATCTCTGTAATCCCCAGATGGGAATCTCTCACATATTGCATCTTTCAGTTCGATCCCATACTTTCTCTTGAAAATGCTTCGTATCTCATACAAGTCTACCTCAGCTCTGCTTATCATCACACGAGCCACGGCACCATTGTCTGCTGTTGTCCCTTTACAACTCGTATACAGTACCTGAAACAGCGTGAGTTTTTATGCAGGGGAACTATAGAATGGCAATTGGCAAGTAATATTGAAATCTTGTCCAGAAAATGAGAAAGTGGAGGAAAATCTGGCACCATTTTATGTATTGTTTATAATTAAAAACATTAGAGAGAATAATAAATTTACCTTTGCGTAATAAGTAGGTGGATTGCACATGCATTTCATGACTACTTTAAGAGCATCTTCAAATTCCATGTATTTTGCATTTTTGAGCGACTGCAAAATAGAGTCGAAATAAAAGAACCCATGAACTCAAAATATGACTGTTAAACGCAGAAAATTAATTGCTCGGCAAAAGATGGTATGAAGTATGAGAAAATTTCACCCTTTACCTTTGTGTACTCATGTCCATAAATGTGTTTAAAGCTAGACAGGGTCAATTTCGTCTGTGGAATGCTCCTTTTACTCAGAATCTCAAGCACAACAGCTTCTTCAACGGCTCCCTGTGAACTCCCTTCCCCTGCTTCATATAGCCTCCTAGCATCACATTTTGCAATATGTTGGCTAACATCTTCCTGGTGTGCCTTGTGTGATGTAGCCAACGCTACAAGAATCTTCAAAACCATAGCAACATATTCAAATAACAGATATCAAGCACGTACAGAAAATGCTATTCATATTCTTGAATCCGGGGCTTGTTTATCATTTGATACAATCTTTAAGATTGAACAAGATTACCTTTTGGTAAGGATGGGGTGGCTCAAGATTGATAATTTCTTGGTCCAAATGCCTTCTGAATCTTGCATAATAAGCCTGTTTGATGAGAACCATATGACTTGATTTTCGCCCGACAAAAATCTCAACAAGAGCCTTGTAGTTAACATCACCTTGTCCAAAAGCTTCCCTTGCAACAATAGCATCACGTTCATGTGTGTCCATCATCCACCTATATAAAGCTGCACATACTTTTGATCCGTTTTGGAATTGCATCTTTTGGAGAAGAATGGCCATATCTTCTCCATACATGGCCTTGTAAGTCTCTCTAATCTGTTGCCTTTCAAGCTTGGACCTGCCAGCCAATGATCGAACCAAGTGGTTTAACCTTCCCCAAGAATCATGAATCTCTTTGCATTCATTCTCAAAGCCATGGCTAGAAGAGGTCAAGATTTTGGTACCCATAGCGGAAGCGTCAGAATTCTGGTTTCCAAGGTAAACACAAAGACCCCCGCTTGACTTGTTTAAATGCAACCAAGGCTTGGTGGACAAGGAAGGGATCTATCTTTTTATGGTGACTGTTGTTTGAATTTGTCATTTTCTACCATGCTTTTGACGATGCCGTAAACATTGGGGTTTTTTTCTTTCATTGGTAACGTTTCTTCAATCAAATTTATTCTCTTTTTTATAACTGAGTTGAGTAGATGTAAACATTTTACTTTCTTTTTCATAACAAAAAAAAAAAGAGATAAAATAATCATTATTTACACTCTATTTATCACGAGAGATCAGGGGAAAGATAGATGCAAGAAAAGAGATAGGAATGGAAATTTAGTAAAAAGGATAAGAACCCAAGAAAAGATTAGAGTAATCTCTCTAACCCTTCATCAGTTACAATTTTATTTCAACCTGAACGGGTTGACTTCTCTATCCTTCTCATTCTTGTAGTGATCGAAAACTAGATAGATAGTGAATGATTTTTTTTCTAAGGTAATTTGTATTTTTTTTCCAAAGTCTGTATTATTTTTAAAATATTTTAATCAGAAGGTTAAATAGTCTAACAACAGCAATTATAAATTATAACAAGGTTTCACGAGTAGTTAATTAAAAGCAAACCTCAAACAGTCCATTTATGTAAGATAAAAAAAGTGCTTTTAATTGTTATTCGGGCAAAACTGAAAGGCAGGAGGGAGTGTACTTGCTTAGACAGAAACCGAAGAAGTAAAGTGAGACTGGGACACATAAAATAAAAAATAAAGAAGAAGGTTCTGTGCATTTGAGTTGAGACTGAGGTGGAAGGGAGTCGCCATGTTTGGACACAAGTGGATGTGTGTTTTGTTTTGTAGCTCGGTGGTCATGGATTTCCTAGTGGACTCTGAGTGTGAATTGGTCTCTTTTTAGCAACTTCCCTGTGTCCATTCCTCATCGCCACACCTTTCTCTCTTTGTACCAACAGAAAAAAAAAAGTGAACTGTGTACATGGGGGCTCTTTCTGCTGCATTTCATATATTTCTTTTTTCTTTTTTGACTTTGTCCTTCTACACTAGCTTGGTCATAAATATTACTTGGATTAGTGGATGTGTTCTGCTGCATTTCATGAATTTCTTGCACCATCGTATCCTCGACCTCGATTATGTCCTATGAAAATATCATGACGAGATAGAACATTGCACACTTTTTTGTTTTAGAGTCAATGTCATGATATCTTTTATATGCACAACATGGAAAAA
>Ga0325400_1004517_pt1 | contig 12887 bp, 8 predicted proteins | sample PopdelMetagenome_2_FD_205662 | JGI IMG/M metagenome (GOLD analysis project Ga0325400, IMG submission 205662) | Populus deltoides microbial communities from Bellville, Georgia, United States - Xylem-PdKOR-R1 | ecosystem: Host-associated > Plants > Phyllosphere > Stem > Wood/Secondary xylem...
CGGTAGCGGGTGCGCCGCTGGATGACCTCGATCTGGTGGACGACCCAGTACCGGACCAGCTCGTCCAGGCGCAGCGTGCGGGGCACGCCGTCGACGATGGAGAGCATGTTGCAGCCGAAGGAGGTCTGCAGCTGGGTGTGCTTGTAGAGGTTGTTCAGCACCACCTTGGCCACCGCGTCGCGGCGCAGGGTGATGACCAGCCGGCGGCCGACGCGGTCGGAGGACTCGTCGGCGATCTCGGAGATGCCCTGCAGCCGGCCGTCCTTGACCTGCTCGGCGATGTTCTCGGCCAGGTTGTCCGGGTTGACCTGGTAGGGCAGCTCGGTGACGACCAGCTGCACCCGGCCCCGGGAGTCCTCCTCGACGGCGACGACGGCGCGCATGCGGACCGAGCCGCGGCCGGTGCGGTAGGCGTCCTCGATGCCGTCGCGGCCGACGATGAGGCCGTGGGTCGGGAAGTCGGGGCCCTTGATCCGCTCCATGCACGCGGCCAGCGCCTCCTCGGCGGCGGCCTCGGGGTGGTCGAGCATCCAGTAGACGGCCTCGGCCACCTCGCGCAGGTTGTGCGGGGGCATGTTGGTGGCCATGCCGACCGCGATGCCGGCGGAGCCGTTGATCAGCAGGTTCGGCACCCGCGCGGGCAGGACGACGGGCTCCTCGGTGCGGCCGTCGTAGTTGCCCTGGTAGTCGACGGTCTCCTCGTTGATCCCGGCCAGCATCTCCATGGCCAGCGGGGTGAGGCGGCACTCGGTGTAGCGCATCGCGGCCGCCGGGTCGTTGCCCGGGGAGCCGAAGTTGCCCTGCCCGTCGATCAGCGGGTAGCGCATCGACCACGGCTGGGCCAGCCGGACCAGGGCGTCGTAGATCGCGGTGTCGCCGTGGGGGTGGTAGTTGCCCATGACCTCGGCGACCGGGCGGGCGCACTTCACGTAGCCGCGGTCGGGCCGGAAGTTCTGGTCGTACATGGCGAACAGCACGCGGCGGTGCACCGGCTTCAGGCCGTCGCGCACCTCGGGCAGGGCGCGGCCGACGATCACGCTCATCGCGTAGTCGATGTAGCTGCGCTGCATCTCCTGCTGGAGGTCGACCATCTCGATGCGGTCGGTGCTCACGGGCTCGGTCACGGTTCAGTTCTCCACAGGTGAGTGCACAGCGGTGGACAAAAGTCCAGGTCGACAAGGGGTTTGGACGACGTCCGGGTGGCTGGGGGGTGGCGCCCCGGTGTCCAGCGGCCGCTCCGGGCCCGTTCGGGCCCGGAGCGACCCGATCAGACGTCGAGGAACCGGACGTCCTTGGCGTTGCGGGTGATGAAGGAGCGGCGGGCCTCGACGTCCTCGCCCATGAGGACGCTGAAGATCTCGTCGGCGGCCGCGGCGTCCTCGAGGGTGACCTGGCGCAGGATGCGGGTCTCGGGGTTCATCGTGGTCTCCCACAGCTCCCCGGCGTTCATCTCGCCCAGACCCTTGTAGCGCTGGATCATCTCCTCCTTGACCTTGCGCCCGGCCTCGGCGCCGGCCTTGACCAGCGCGTCGCGCTCGCGGTCGGAGTAGGCGTAGTCGTCGTCGTGCTTGCCGCCCCACTTGATCTTGTAGAGCGGGGGCTTGGCGAGGTAGACGTACTGGCCCTCGACCAGCGGCCGCATGAACCGGAAGAGCAGGGTCAGCAGCAGCGTGGAGATGTGCTGGCCGTCGACGTCGGCGTCGGCCATCAGCACGATCTTGTGGTAGCGGAGCTTGCTGATGTCGAACTCGTCGTGGATGCCGGTGCCGAAGGCCGTGATCATCGACTGGACCTCGGTGTTCTTCAGCACCCGGTCGATGCGCGCCTTCTCGACGTTGATGATCTTGCCGCGGATGGGCAGGATCGCCTGGAACATCGAGTCGCGGCCGGACTTGGCCGAGCCGCCGGCCGAGTCGCCCTCGACGATGTAGACCTCGCTGCGGGCGGGGTCGGTGGAGCGGCAGTCGGACAGCTTGCCGGGCAGGCCGGACACCGACAGCAGGCTCTTGCGGGCCAGCTTGCGGGCGTCCTGGGCGGCGCGGCGGGCGCGGGCGGCGGAGCTGGCCTTGGTGATGATGACCTTGGCCTCGGCCGGGTTGGCCTCGAACCAGTGGCCGATCTGCTCGTTGCAGACCCGCTGCACGAAGCCCTTGACCTCGGTGTTGCCCAGCTTGGTCTTGGTCTGGCCCTCGAACTGGGGGTCGCCGAGCTTGACCGAGACGATGGCGGCCAGGCCCTCGCGGATGTCCTCGCCGGAGAGCTTGTCCTCGGGCTTGTCCTTGAGGATCTTCTTCTCCACGGCGTACCGGTTGACGATCGAGGTGAGCGCCGCGCGGAAGCCCTCCTCGTGGGTGCCGCCCTCGTGGGTGTTGATGATGTTGGCGAAGGTGTGCACCGACTCGGAGTAGGACTCCGACCACTGCATCGCGACCTCGAGGCTCATCGCGGTGTCGTTCTTGCCGGTGCCGTCGGCGCCGAAGGCGATGACCGACTTGTGGATCGGGTTCTTCTTCGCGTTGACGTGCTTGACGTAGTCGGACAGGCCGCCGTCGTAGCGGTAGGTCACCTCGGTGGCCTGGAACGGCTTCTCGTCGGCCTCGACCGGCTCGGCCTCGAGCGTCAGCAGCTCCTCGGCGGCGGACTCGGCGACCGCGGTGCTGCGCCGCTCGTCGCGCAGCACGATGGTCAGGCCCTTGTTGAGGAAGGCCATCTCCTGCAGGCGGCGGCGGATCGTCTCGTAGTTGTAGACCGTGGTCTCGAAGATCGACGGGTCGGCCCAGAAGGTGATCGCGGTGCCGCGCTTCTTCGTGGACCCGATCGTGCGCAGCTCACCGGGCACGGTCTCGGCGTAGTGCTGGGCGTACTCGGTGCCGTCGCGCCAGATCTCGACGTCCAGGGAGGTGGACAGCGCGTTGACCACGGTGACGCCGACGCCGTGCAGACCACCGGAGACGCCGTAGCTCTTGCCGTCGAACTTGCCGCCCGCGTGCAGGATGGTCAGCACGACCTCGACGGTCGGGCGCTTCTGCACCGGGTGCTCGTCGACCGGGATGCCACGGCCGTTGTCCTCGACCCGGACGCCGCCGTCGTCGAGCAGGGTGACCCGGACGGTGTCGCAGAACCCGGCCAGCGACTCGTCGACCGCGTTGTCCACGACCTCCCACACCATGTGGTGCAGGCCGCGCTCGCCGGTGGAGCCGATGTACATGCCCGGGCGCTTGCGGACCGCCTCGAGCCCCTCGAGGACGGTGATCGAGCTTCCGGAGTAGGAGTTCTGCTCGGCAGGCTTGCCGGATCCAGCCACGTGGGGCCCTTCTTCTCGCATGGCCGCCGGCCGGCCCCCGGGAGCCCGCCGGGGAGGGCGGGACGCGCAGGACGGCGCTCAGCGGGCTGCTGGCGGTACGACCCCTCGATGGTACCGGGTCCCGCCGACAGAACCGCGCCGTCCGCGCCCTGACGTCATCCCTGCCGCACCAGGAGGACCTCGACCACCACCGGTGTTGCCCCGGCGTCCGTCACGGACCCTGAGCCGCCGTCGGCGGCTCCGCGGCGGCCGGCGCTCAGACGAGCAGCTGGGCGGTCGCGAGCTCGCGGTAGAGCGGGTCGGTCTCGACCAGCTCGTCGTGGGTGCCGACGGCGACCACCCGGCCGCCGTCGAGCACCACGATCTGGTCGGAGTCGCGGACGGTGGACAGCCGGTGGGCCACCACCAGCAGGGCGCGGTCGCGGGCGGCGGTCTCCAGGGTCTGCCGGAGCAGGGCCTCGTTGCGGGCGTCGAGGCTGGCGGTGGGCTCGTCGAGCAGCAGCAGCGCCGGGCGGGCCAGCAGGGACCGGGCGATGGCCAGCCGCTGGCGCTCCCCGCCGGACAGCAGCACGCCGTCGTCGCCGACCAGCACGTCCAGGCCCAGCTCGGAGCGCTCGACGACCGGGGTGAGCCCCACGTCGGCGAGCACCCGCCACAGCTCGGGCTCGGGGGTGTCCGGGGCGGCCAGCAGCAGGTTCTCCCGCACGGTGCCGGCCAGCACCGGGGCCTCCTGCTCGACGTAGCCCATCCGGGCGCGCAGCGCGGCGCGCGGCAGCTCGCGGACGTCGGTGCCGGCCCACCGCACCGACCCGCCGGTCAGCGGGTAGAAGCCCTCGACCAGCGCGAGCAGTGTCGACTTGCCCGCACCCGAGGGCCCGACGACGGCGGTCCGGCTGCCGGCGGGCACCGCGAAGGAGACCCCGTGCAGCACCGGGGTGCCGTCGCCGTAGCCGAACTCGACGTCGCGCAGCTCCAGCAGCGGGGTGGCCTCGCCCGGGGCGGGCAGCCGCGGCTTGGTGGTGGTGCCGGGGCGCTGGGGCCGGTCGTCGTCCTCGGGCTCGAGCGCGAGCACCTCCTGCACGCGGGCCAGCGCACCCAGCCCGGTCTGCAGCTCGGTGTAGGCCCGGATGACCTGGCCCAGCGGCTGGACCAGCAGGAACAGGTACAGGATGAAGGCGATGAGCTCGGCGACGGTGATCGCCCCGCTGGCCACCCGGTAGCCGCCCACCCCGAGGACGGCGAGGAACGCGCCCTGCACCGCGATGCCGCTCGCCGGCGCGACCAGCGCCTGCAGCTTCGCCACCGCGACCCCGGCGGTGAACGCCCGCTGCGCCGACACCCCCACGGTGTCGACCTCCCGTGCGGTGGCGCCGCTGGCCCGGATGGTGCGGACCGCCGACAGCGACCGCTCCACCGCCGCGCTCATCGCGCCGACCTGCTCCTGGGCCCGCCTGGACAGCACCCGCACCCGGCGGGCGGCGGCGATGGCCACCGACACGCCGACCGACACCGAGGCCAGGGTGATCAGCAGCAGCAGGCCGTCGACCAGCGCCATCGCCACCAGGGCGCCGATCCCCAGCACCAGCGAGCCGCCGACCTCGACCACGCCGCTGGTGACCGTGGCCCGCAGCAGCGTGGTGTCGGCGCCGACCCTGCTCATCAGGTCACCGGTGCGCCGGCGGTCGTACTCGGCGACCGGCAGCCGCAGCAGCCGGTCGGCCAGCGTGCGGCGGGTGGTGAGGACGACGCCCTCGGCGGTGCGCTGCAGGAGGTACTGCTGGCCGGCCCCGAGGACGGCGGCCACGACCAGCACCACGACCAGCGCGGCCACCACCGGCAGCAGCGGCCGGCCGGCGCCGACCGCGTCGACCACCCGGGACACCAGCAGCGGCTGGGCGAGCGCGGCGGCCGCGGAGACCAGGGACAGCACCGCGGCCGCGGCCAGCGCGCGGCGGTGCGGGCGGAGGAGGGGCCACAGCTCGCGGAGCCCGGCCCCGGCCGGGCGGGGAGCCTGCGTCACCGCCCCGCGGCGAGCGCGCCCACCACCGCGGCCAGGATCCGGGCGTGGTGCTCGACGAGCAGCGGCCGCTGGCCGTCGGGCCGCACGGCGGCGACGAACCCGACCGCCGACCACAGCTCGTCGCCGTCGTCGGACCCCAGCAGCAGCTGGCGGACGACGGGGTCCTCGACCAGCCGGCGCAGCTGCCGGGAGTCCTCGGCGGCGAGCAGCACCCAGCGGGTGTCGAACTCCTGGTCACCGCTGGGCAGCTGCAGCAGCCCGCCGGTGCCGTGCCGCCAGAACCGGGCCGGGGTCAGCCGGAACGAGGGCACCTGGCCGAGGACGGGCGCGGCGGTGATGGCGTGGGTGGGCACCCAGCCGCGGCCGTAGGGGGCGACCACGTCGAAGGCGACCAGGTCCAGGCCGTCGGCGCGGCCGCGCAGCACGTTGCTGGGCACCTCCGACTTCGCCGGCCGCACCGGCGCGCTCTGCACCAGCTGGGCCAGCGGGGCGTCCTCGGGGGCGGTGCCGTCCGAGGCGGTCCAGCCGAACGCCGCGCCCCAGGCGGCGAGGTCGCCGGCCGGGCCGCCCTTGGGCTGGAACGCCTGCTCGATCTCCGAGGGCTTGCGCGGGCGGCGGCCGAACAGCCCGCGCCGCTCCTGCTGGGCCGGCGGGGCATCCTGCGGCGGCGCGTCCCACGGCTGCTGGTGGGCCGGCGGGTCCCAGCTCTGCGCGGGCGGCGGGGTGGCCTCCCAGTCCTGGGCCGCCTCGCGGTCGGCCTGCCGGGCGGGGGGCTGCTGGGTGGGGGGCTGCTGGGCAGGCCGGTCCGGGGTCGCGTCGGGCAGCGACCAGCCCGGGGGCTCCCAGCCCGCGCCCGGCTGCTGCGCCGGGGGCTGGTCGCCCTGCTGGCCACCGCCCTGCTGGCCATCGCCCTGGCCGAGGTGGGTGGGCTCGGTCCAGCCGCGCTGGTCCTCGGGACGGTCGTCGAAGCCGTCGTTCCGGGGGGTGCTCATCGGTGCTCTCCTCGTGGGACTAGCCGTAGGTGTCGCGGGGGCCGCGCCCGCGGACGGTGCGGGGGCCCTTCTTCCAGCTCGGTGCCGTCGGACCGACAACGCGCAACCGGGTCACGACGTCCCCGCCGACCTGGTTGTGCAGCTTGCCGAGGATGGTCGGGGCCATCATCCGCAGCTGGGTGGCCCACGCGGTGGACTCCGCGACCACGGTCAGCTCGCCCTCGCTCAGCGACTGCGGGGCGCAGTGCGCGGCGATGTCGGGGCCGACGAGGGAGTCCCACCGGCCGAACACCGAGCCGACCTTGGTGCGCTCGGCCCAGTCCTCGGCGCTGACCAGGGAGTCGACCAGCGAGCCGAGGGTCTGCGGGTCGTCGGCACCCGGGCCCGGGCCGGTCCACGAGCGCCGGGGCCCGGCGACCCGGCGACGGGTCGGCCGCGGGCGGGCGGCGGAGGCGGCGCGGGCGGCGTCCAGCGCGGCGCGGGCGATGTCGCTGGGCCGGGCCGGCCGGTCCTCACCCATGCGCCTGGTCACCCACGGACCCAGCCTCCTCCGCGGCGGCGGGCCCGTCGACCTCGGCCGGCAGCACGGTCGCCGTCCCCCCGCCGACCTGCACCCGGGTGCCGCGCAGGGCGACGGGCACGTCCTCGGCCACCGCGGCGGTGATCAGGCACTGCTCGGCGGTGCCGGCCACCTCGGCCAGCGCGGTGCGCCGGCCGGCGTCGAGCTCGGCGAAGACGTCGTCGAGGACCAGCACCGGTTCCTCGCCGTCGGCGCGCAGCAGCGCGAAGCAGGCCAGCTTCACCGCCAGCGCGAACGACCAGGACTCACCGTGGCTGGCGTAGCCCTTGGCCGGGGCCGGGCCCAGGTGCAGCACCAGGTCGTCGCGGTGCGGGCCGACCAGGGTGACCCCGCGGTCGACCTCCTCCTTGCGCCGCTCCTCCACCCGGCGGGCCAGCGCGGCGGTCAGCTCCGGCGCCGAGGGCACGCCGATGCCGGGCAGGAACGCCGTCCCGTCGCCGGCCAGCGGCACGGTGCTGGTGTAGCCCAGCCGCGCCCGGTCGGCGCCGTCCCCCGCGACGCCCTCGTAGGCCGCGGTCACGAAGGGGTCGAGGTCGGCGGCCAGCTGCAGCCGGGCGGCGAGCAGCTGGCCGCCGAGGTCGGCGAGGTGGCCGTCCCACACCTCGAGCGTGGCCAGGTTGCCGCGGGCGAGCTTGGCGGTCTTGAGCAGGGCGTTGCGCTGCTTGAGCACCCGGTCGTAGTCCGCCCGCACCCCGGCCAGCCGCGGCGTGCGGCTGACCAGCAGGTCGTCGAGGAACCGGCGCCGCTCGGTCGGGTCGCCGCGCACCAGGGCCAGGTCCTCGGGGGCGAACAGCACGGTCTTGACCAGCCCGAGCAGCTCGCGCGGGCGGGGCAGCGGGGAGCGGTTGACCCGCACCCGGTTGGCCTTGCCCGGGTTGATCTCGACCTCGACCAGCAGCTCCCGGTCGTCCTTGCGCAGCGCCGCCCGCACCACCGCCTGCTCGGCGCCGTGCCGGACCAGCGGGGCGTCGGAGGACACCCGGTGGCTGCCCAGCGTCGCCAGGTAGCCGACCGCCTCGACCAGGTTCGTCTTGCCCTGGCCGTTGCGGCCGACGAGGACCGTCGGGCCCGGCGTCAGCGCCAGGTCGACGGCCTCCCAGCTCCGGAACGACCCGAGCTGCAGATGCCGTACGTACAACGAACCTCCGGACGTACGCCTGGAACGGCCCCCTCGCAGGGGCCCGCGGCGAGCCTGCGAGTCGTGGGGGGCGAGGGGGTCCTTCTGCTATGCGGGGTCCTCGACCTCGCGGGCCTTCGCCGCCTGGACGGCGTGGCCGCCGAACTGGTTCCGCAGCGCGGCGACGGCCTTCATGGTCGGGCTGTCGTCCTGCCGGGAGGAGAACCGGGCGAACAGCGACGCCGAGATCGCCGGCATGGGGACGGCGTGCTCGATCGCCTGCTCGACGGTCCAGCGGCCCTCGCCGGAGTCGGCGGCCCAGCCGGTGATGTCGTCCAGGCCCGGGTCCTCCTGCAGGGCGCGGACCAGCAGGTCCAGCAGCCAGGAGCGGATGACGGTGCCCTGGGTCCAGGAGGCGATGACGCCGGGGACGTCCTCGATGAGGTCGACGGCGGCCAGCAGCTCGTAGCCCTCGCCGTAGGCCTGCATCATCGCGTACTCGATGCCGTTGTGGACCATCTTGGCGAAGTGCCCGGCGCCCACGGGGCCGGCGTGCACGAAGCCCGCGCCCTCACCGGCCGGGGAGTCGCTCTCCTTGTCCAGCGGCGGCTTGAGCGCGTCGAAGATCGGCTGGACCTTGGCGACGTCCTCCTTCGAGCCGCCGACCATCAGGGCGTAGCCGTTCTGCAGGCCCCAGACACCGCCGGAGACGCCGGCGTCGACGTAGCCGATGCCCTTCTTCGCCAGCAGGTCGGCGTGCACCTGGTCGTCGGTGAACTTGGAGTTGCCGCCGTCGACGACCACGTCGCCGGCCTCCAGCAGGTTGCCCAGCGCCTCGACGGTCTCGCGGGTCGGGTCGCCGGCGGGGACCATCACCCACACCACGCGCGGCGCCTGCAGCGCGCCGACCAGCGCCTCGAGGCTGTCGACGTCCTGCAGCTCGGGCGAGCGGTCGTAGCCGACCACCTCGTGCCCGGCCCGGCGGACACGCTCGCGCATGTTGCCGCCCATCTTGCCCAGTCCGATCAGCCCCAGCTGCACAGCGGTCCTCCTCGAGTCGGTCGTGTCCCGGGGCAGGCAGCGCTGCCCTCCCGCGTCGTGCACATGGTGCTCGCCCCGGTCCGGGGTCGCGCGGCGGGTCAGCCGGGCAGCCGCACCGGCATGATCAGGTAGCGGTAGGAGCCCGGCCGCGGGGCGCCGTCCTCGGCCGGCTCCTCGTGGCCGGACAGCACCGCGGGCTTGAGCGCGCTGGTGAAGTCCATCCGGGCGCGCTCGGTGTGCACCGAGGCCAGGCCGTCGAGCAGGAACGTCGGGTTGAACCCGATGGTCAGCGGGTCGCCGTCGAACTCGACGTCGCAGCGCTCCTCGGCCTGGCCCTCGTCGTCGGTGCCCCCGGCCCGCAGGGTGACCTGACCGGGGGTGAACTCGCAGCGCAGGGGGGTGCCGCGCTCGGCCACCAGCGCGACGCGCTTGGCCGCGTCGGTGAAGGCACCGACCGGCAGCAGGGCGTGCGAGGCCGACTCGTTGGGCATGATCGCGCGGTACTTGACGAACTCGGCGTCCAGCAGCCGGGTGGTGGTCTGCCGGTCCTTGCCCGACAGGCCCAGGATCCCCTCGCCGGCGCCGCCGGAGGACAGCGACAGCACGACCTCCGGGCCGCTGGTCAGCGTCTTCGCCGCGTCGGCCAGCGTGCGCGCGGGCACCAGGACCGCCGCCGAGAGACCGGAGACCTCCGGGCGCCAGGCGAACTCGCGGACGGCGAGGCGGTAGCGGTCGGTGGCGGCCAGGGTGACCCGGTCGTCCTCGATCTCCAGCCGGACACCGGTGAGCATCGGCAGGGTGTCGTCGCGGCCGGCGGCGACGGCGACCTGGCCCACCGCCTCGGCGAACGCGTCGCTGTCGACGACGCCGGCGGTGGAGGGCAGCGAGGGCAGGGAGGGGTAGTCCTCGACCGGGAGGGTCGGCAGGGAGAACTTGGCGTTGCCGCAGCTGATGGCCAGCCGGGCGCCCTCGGCGACGACGTCGACCGGGTGCGGGGGCAGCGCGCGGACGATCTCGGCGAGCAGCCGGCCCGGGACCAGCGCGCGGCCGTCCTCGGTGGAGGAGACGTCGACCTCGGCGCGGGCGGAGACCTCGTAGTCGAAGCCCGACACCGACAGGGAGGCGCCCTGCACCTCCAGCAGGATGCCGGCCAGGACGGGGACGGACGGCCGCGGCGGGAGGCTGCGCGCCGTCCACGCCACCGCGTCGGAGAGCACCTCGCGTGCCACCCGGAACTTCATGTCGTCGTCCACCCCTGCTCGTCGTCCTGCGGGTCCTCATCTGGTGCGGGCGACAGTCTCCCCTGCCGGGCGGGTCGGCGTCGAATGCCCCTCCCCGCCCCGTCGGTGGCTGCCCGGGTCGACTCGTCGACCGCACGTGCACACCCAGGGTGTGGTTCGAGAACTCCTCGAGAGAACTCCCTCATCCTCGTCATCACAGGTGTGGGTACTGGGGACCGAGGCCGTCGGCGCAGGTCAGGGCCGGTGCAGGGGTGTTGGCCCGGTGTGGGCCGGTGACCGGTCGCCTGGGGTCGACATGGGGATTCGTCGCCCGTTCTCCACCGGTGACCGTCCGCGTCCACGGTCGGTCCACCCGCTGTCCCGTCCCCACCCCCGCTGGATCCCCAACGCACCCGTCCGGGGGACGGACCGGGGAGAACCGGTGGGTGGCCTGGGTACGGCGGCGGTCGACATGGGGACCGGTAGTCCCCACCCTGTGCACAGATCTGGGGATGAAGGGTCTTGTCGACCCGCTACTGCCGGGCGCGGGACTTGATGCGGGCGGTGAGCTCGGTGACCTGGGTGTAGGTGGCGCGGCGCTCGCCCATCAACCCGGTGATCTTCTTGACCGCGTGCATGACCGTGGTGTGGTCCTTGCCGCCGAAGGAGGCACCGATGCGCGGCAGCGACAGCTCGGTGAGCTCGCGACACAGGTACATCGCGATCTGCCGGGCGTTGACCAGCGTGCGGCTGCGGTTGGCGCCCTGCAGCTCCTCCATCGTCACGGAGAAGTACTCGGCGGTGGCGGCCATGATGATCGCCGCGGTGATCTGCGGGCCCTGCTCGTCGCTGATCAGGTCCTTGAGCACCAGCTCGGCCAGCGCCAGGTCGACCGGCTGCTTGTTCAGGCTGGCGAAGGCGGTCACCCGGATCAGCGCGCCCTCGAGCTCGCGGATGTTGGTCTGCACCTTGCTGGCGATGAACTCCAGCACCGGGTCCGGCGCCTGCAGCCGCTCGCCGTAGGCCTTCTTCCGCAGGATCGCGATGCGGGTCTCGAGGTCGGGCGCCTGGACGTCGGTGATCAGGCCCCACTCGAAGCGGGTGCGCAGCCGGTCCTCCAGCGTCGTCAGCTTCTTGGGCGGACGGTCCGAGGTGATGACGATCTGCTTGCTGGCGTTGTGCAGCGTGTTGAAGGTGTGGAAGAACTCCTCCTGCGTCCGCTCGGCGCGCTCCAGGAACTGGATGTCGTCGATGAGCAGGAAGTCGATGTCGCGGTAGCGGCGGCGGAAGTCCTCGGCCCGGCCGGAGTGCACCAGGTTGATGAACTCGTTGGTGAACTCCTCGGTGGAGACGTACCGGACCCGGACGTCGGGGAACATCCGCGCCGCGTAGTGGCCGATCGCGTGCAGCAGGTGGGTCTTGCCCAGCCCGGAGTCGCCGTAGACGAACAGCGGGTTGTAGGCCCGGGCCGGGGCCTCGGCGACGGCGACGGCCGCGGCGTGGGCGAAGCGGTTGCTGTTGCCGATGACGAAGCTGTCGAAGACGTACTTCGGGTTCAGCCCCAGGTCCCCGCCGCCGGTGCGGCCGGGGGCCGGACGGCGGGCGGGGGCGGCGTCGGTGTCCGGGCCGTCCCAGGGTGCGGGCCGGCGGGGGTCGGTGCGCGGGTTGTCCCAGGCCGGGGCGTTGCCGTTGCCGCGGGACCAGTCGCGGCCGTCGCCGGACTCGGGCAGCCAGACGTCGGTGCGGACGCCGAACGCGGTGCGCCCGTCGTCGACCTGGGCGCGGGCGGCACGGTCCTCGGCGTCGCGGTCGCGCTCGCCGCGCTCGCGGGCGTCGGGGTCCCAGGTGTCGGCCTCGCGGCGCTCGCCGTCGAACCGCTCGCCGTCGTAGCGGTCGGCATCACGGCGGTCGGCGTCCCGGCGGTCGGCGTCCCACGGGTCGGCCGGGCGCTCGGCGGGCCGCTCGCCGGAGCGGTCGCGCTCGGGTCGCGGCTCGGGCCGGGCCGGCTCCGGCGTGCTGGGCGGGGCGTCCTCGAGCTGGACGGCGACCTTGGTCTCCCGGCCGAACTCGGCGGTGAGCGCCTCGGTGAGCGCCGTGCGGATGCGCGACTCCAGCACGGTCTGGGTGAACTCGTTCGGGGCGGCCAGGACGAAGACGCCCTCGACCAGGCCCAGCGGGCGGGTGAGCCCGAGCATCGCGTTCTGCTGGCGGGTCAGGTCGCCGGCCAGGCGTTCCCGGATCCGGTCCCAGACCGGCCCCAGCTCGCCGGTGGTGTCGGCCATCGACTTCCGTCCCTTCCGTCCCCGTCGTGCCCTGCTGCGCTCTGCGGTGCGCCTGTGCTGTGCGCCCCGTGCACGGCTGCCGTGCCGGTCCGTCGTCCCCGGGTGGATCCACCGGTGTGGACCGGGGTCCGGGCGGGGTCCACACCACTGTCCACAGAGTGTGGACGACGGTTGGGGACGTGCTGTGGCCGAGCGTGGCCCGGTCGGCCCGGTCCGGGTTGTCCGCCCAGCTCAGCGTGCAGGCGGGGGGTGTGGACCGGGATGGCTGCCGGGCTGGTCCGACCGCGGTCGGGACCGCCCCGGACGGCCGTGTCGACCGGTGGTGAGCGAG
>Ga0325400_1004520_pt1 | contig 12883 bp, 9 predicted proteins | sample PopdelMetagenome_2_FD_205662 | JGI IMG/M metagenome (GOLD analysis project Ga0325400, IMG submission 205662) | Populus deltoides microbial communities from Bellville, Georgia, United States - Xylem-PdKOR-R1 | ecosystem: Host-associated > Plants > Phyllosphere > Stem > Wood/Secondary xylem...
ATTGTGTTGCTGTTAACTATAATTTATACAATTAACCTCTCTGTGGTTCGACCCCGGTCTTGCCGGGTTATTTATTACTTCGACACTCCTGCACTTGGGAGAAGACATCAATCTTTTGGTCGTGTCACTTAGTTAAATCTGAAATTCTATATTCTTGATGATTACTATGGCTAGAAGGTTATGGATAAAATTTTGGAGACAATGTAAGACTGATGCAATTGAATTGTTCTGTAATGATTGAAAGACCAATGCAAAAAAAGATCTCTGAAGTCATCAGAAGTTAACGAATTTGAATCGATCATAAATCATGAAGTTAAGTCTTAAACCTTAATATTTGTGATGAATTACGAAGTTAGTAATATGGATGATTCATGAATATAATATGAGCTTAGAAAGAATTTGATTTGCTTTCGCAATGAGTGGAAACCAATGTTGGAATTGTTTCCAGAGATGCGGAAACCATTGAAAATAGATTGCTTTCACAATGAGCGAAAGCCAATGTTGGATTTGTTTCCGTAGACGCAAAAACCATTGAATTTGGATTGCTTTCGCAATGAGTGAAAGCCAATGTTGGATTTGTTTCTATAGATGCAGAAACCATTGAATTTAGATTGCTTTCGCAATGAGCGAAAGCCAATGTTGGGATTGATTTTTGAAGCTATGGGAAACATTGAATTTGATTTGCTTTTGAAATGAGTGAAAGCCAATGTTAGTATTGTTTCAAAGTCAAGAAAACCAACAAATTTGATTTGCTTTCGAAATGAGTGAAAGCCAATGTTGGTATTGTTTTTCATAGCTTTGAAAACCGATGAATTTGAGTTTGCCTTTGTAATGAGCAATGGCCCATAAAGCGAAGACCCTCCGGAGAACTCGAGAAACCATTATATTATAATGATTGTTGAGCGTAGTCGTGTAAAATTCTTGATTTATCTTGCATGAGTAGATAAATTGTGATTATGAGTATATAGATATGCTACGTAATTGTTATGAAAGTCATGACTATCATTCATGAGGAATTCCTAGAATACTCGATAAGCGAATGGATACTCTGAATCTCATTATCCTTAGAAGATAAAACTATGATCATAATCTGAAAATTTGCTTATTAAATTTTATTGCAGGACCTTCATATATCGGTGGACCGAATAACTAGATGACAAATGGATTCCAGGACTTCAAGGAACTTTTATTGTGCATGTAATAGATTTTGTAATTTAAACAATAACTTTCTTTTGCAATGATGTTATTTTATCTTTGTATATCTCATGTAATGAAGTCCTTAGACGAACGTAATATGTAAACGATAACTAAGTACTTTTCAAAACAATTTCCATGCATGTTCTCTTTTAAACTAAATTGCCCTACTTACACACGCATATGTACATCTTAGGATAATTACGAATGATTGGTTTAATAATTCTTTCCTCTGATCTAACGTATGTTTCGAATTATACTTTTAAAAATGTATGTGATATTAATACTGAAAGATGAATGGTTTATGTGATGTTGAGAATGTTTCTAAGGCTGGGACAAAAAAAAAGGAAATTGAGATGAATAACTTATGTGGTTATAAAAGCCTTGAAAAGTAGGCAATTGTCGATAATTTGGTATGTCTAACTATAGGGAAAACTCTTTTGAAATTTTATCAACCTCTATATGAATTCAAAAATCAAAAAACAATTACCATGTTATTTCTGTGTCATTAGTTTGTTTAACTTGTTTTGTTAATTGGGATATTACAAGTGACCTGTCCTTTTTTAAGTTAAAAAATTGGTATATTTTCATAAACGACCTGCTCTTTTTTTTTAGAAAATAGTCTTTTTTCACGGGTGATCTGTCTTTTTTCAGAAAATTATCTATTTTCACGGGTGACCTATCATTTCTAAATTTTAAAAATTGATCTATTTTCATGGGTGAAATGCCTCCCCTTATTTTTTTTTCTTTCAAAAAATGGTCTATTTTCATTGATAACTTGTCGTTTATAAAGTTCAAAAACTAGTCTATTTTCATAGGCGACTTGCCTATTTTCAGAAACTAGTCTATTTTTATGGGCGACCTGCCATTTTAAAATTTCAAAAACTTGTTTATTTTCATGGGTGACTTGCTCTTTTTTAGAAAATAGTCTATTTTCATGGGTGACTTGGTCTTTTAAAAAACTGTATGTTCTCATGGGCGACCTGCCCTTTTTTTTTTCAACTTAATACTAGGACCAAAGCCTTTCATTTTTTTTTTTCAAAGATCAAAACAAAATACTCTTTCATGGTATATTAAAACAAATACCAGTTTTTATGCGTTCATATTACGATAAAGCCTTTTGTCTTCTGCTCATAAATTCCATCGTTCTTCTTCTAGAAAGACAATTAATATTTTAATTTCGAGGTTAGATCATATGCAATGCATGCCTTTTGAAATATAGGCGCCTTCATTTTCTTCACAATCTTCACCGAGGTTTGTAATTTCTGGGACGGTTATTCTGGCTAGTTTTTCTCTTTGTTTCACCCGAGTAAGTTCGTGTGAGTTGCTAGAGCATTGAGTTGCCTTGTGTAGCTTTTTTGTTATGGCTATAATGAATATCATCATAAATTAGAAATGACTACGAAACTCTCTATCTTGTGACAACATTGTGAGCTTTTAACACTTTTGACACACTCTTTGGGGGGTTTAGGGTGATTTCCCTAACAAAGATTTTGCAAGATTTATCTTGTTTTTTTTTTTAAATCCAAGATTCATTAATGTTATGTCAAAAAGTGTTTTATCATGGCGTTTGCTATAGAAGTTGACCTACTTTGAGAAGGTTCAAATACTGGTTTGAAGTCTTGTGATTGGATTCTCTCGACGCGAGCAAAAGATAAAAGGTTTTTTAATTCATCATTACTTTCACAATTGATTCCTTAAGTGTGTCATTTATCAGTCTATCTTGCTTGCTTGATTAGAAAGGACTTCTTAAGTACATAATAAGGTTGGGTTGCGTGGTCAACAAAGAAAAGAGTTTACAGGCTCAAACATTGTTTAATGGTTTCAAACTTGGGATCACCATCAACTACTCATTAACTCCCTTGCTATCTTTGTAAAACAAATGTCATATGACCATTATCTTTTTATTGGCAAGTTTTGTCTTTTAAAATTGGATAGGAAACTTCATCATAATTCAAAAAAAATATTTTCTCTTTACCAAACAAGAATTCTCAATGTCATCAAAATCAAATGGTCGGCATATGACTCATTGCCCATATCAAACTTGATTTAAAGGGAAAATCAGGGTTTCCTACCCATCTTTAGCATCATTATTTCCTTTTTTCTATTTCATCATCTTTGTAAAAGAAAAATGTACAATCATGCTACCCATTATATGTTTACCTAAAAGTTCAATCATTCTTTTAATAGAGGCTGTAATGTAACTCGAAGTTCTATTTTGATGGATAACCAATCATTTGAAGGTGCTAGAGGCTTCATTTTAGGCTTTATTTTTTTTTTAAGATGAAACCTTTGACATCGACTCTTGGCATTAGAACCTGATTTGTTATTAAGTGCGGGCAATGTCCGTTTATGGCTTCCTTACAACCTTTTTTTAGGTTTCCTTAGCTTCCCCCTAGTCTAAGGCTTTTCACTTTTAGTCCTTTCCAAAACTTTGGGTTTAATAATCTCTTTACCACCAATTATGTTGTGGTCTTAATCTTCTTGACCAACAAAATCATTTCTCATTTGCCCCTAGTGTAAGGTGTGTCTCAGGTCAGGGTTTCTCTTTGAAAGAAGGATTCTACCAGGCTTAAAAAGGAATTACAATGGATATATTTTCTTTATGGATATCAAAGGTGGTCTTTTCTCATTTCAAGCAAGACTAGTTAGAACTGATAAATTTAACTTTACCATCGTAGTGGTCTTTTAAGTTTATTCTGTGATTTTTGTGATTTATAAAAACTTCATTGTCTTTTGTTCTGCATAGTTTTCTCACAATAAGAACTTGATGGTTTTGTCATTTGTTTTGGTTTCTGGGTATTTAGCCACCTCCTAGGGGGTTGCCTTTTGACATATCATTAATTTTGTTTTGGTTTTTTTTTTTTTTTTGCAAAAAATATACAAGATGTATTAATTCAAAGCAAAATGAGCACACTATGCATATTATTTTTTTACAGCGTTGGAATTCATAGGCCTAAGCAAGTCATCTCCATACATCTTTTTAATATGAGGGCTCCCTTAGAGAATGCCTTCTTTACCACGCAGGGGCCTTCATTAGGCAAAGCTAGAATATTCCTTAGTACCAAGTCTCCTTCTTGGAAATACCAAGATTTGACTTTCTTGTTGTAGGCTTTTGCCATTCTTTTCTAGAAGAGTTGGTGGTGATATATTGCAGCTATCCTCTTCTTATTGACCAGGTTTAGTTGCTCATACCTCACTTTCATCCATTCGGCTTCTTCTAGCTCAAAATATATCACTATTCTTAAGGATAGGATTTTCATTTCCAAAAGCGATACCACTTCCATTCCGTATACTAAAGAATATGGGGTTGCACTTGTTGACGTCCTAACTATAGTGCAATATGCATAAAAAGCAAACGACAAGATCTAATGCCAATCCTTATAAGTGACCACCATTTTTTAAATGATCTTTTTCATGTTTTTATTGGCAGCTTTCACGGCATTGTTCATCTTTGGTCTATATGGGGATGAATTTAAATGTTTGATCTTTTATTTTGTGCAAAGCTCCATAGTCATTCTCCCATTAAAGTTCTGAGCATTATCAGTCACTAGTTTTTTCAGGAGCTCCATATCGACATACTAAATCTTGTTCAATGAACCTCCTTACCACATAAAGAATGTTGGTTACATGAGCATATGAGTCAGCTTCTACCCATTTTGTGAAGTAGTCAATGGCCCCTATGATAAACCGGTACCCGTTACTGGCTTTTAGATTGACAGGCCCGATTGCATTGATTCCTTACATCGCAAAAGACCATGAAGATGTCAAATTGAAAAGGAGAGCTGGGGATTCCATTCCCACAATCAATTTTGGCCATAGAAGCCAGGGTAGCCAAAGCATTGACAAACCGATTTTTATCTCTCCCATATGAGTGAATTTTATCTCGTCAAATTCCTCTATTAGCTTGGATAGATATTCTTGATATGGTCTCAGCTTCTCATCTTTTGTCTGTCATTCTCCTTTTACTTGAAAGGTTCCTCGTGGTGTAATGAAAGTCGTTTTCTCTTTATCTTCTTTAGCCATCTTGATCTAGTTATACCTAAAGAAACCATCCATGAAGGAGTATATTGAGCTTCATGTTGCGTTATCGACCAAGTTCTCTGTATTTTTTGCTTCACGGGTATACTCCCTTCTTTCAATAGTACCTTATGTACTACGATGTCAGTATCCAGACCAGGCATATCTGCGTAGGACCAAGCAAACATGTCAATAAACACACACAGTAATGAGATCAAATCCTCTCTTTCACTGGAAGTGATCTGAGTCCCTATTTTAACTCTTTTTTATCCTCTCATATCCAGACCAGGCATATCTGCGTAGGACCAAGTTAACTGTTTTTAACCTTTTCTTTTTTGCTGATTCTTGAATTTACTCTAATTGTTCTACTAATCTAGTGAATTCTTTCACATCATCCTTTTCCCATTCATTTTCTTTCATTGTAATTGTATACTCATTAAAATTTGGCCATTCATTCTCAATTTAATATGCTAGTGATTTTGTGGATGGTTCGCTTTAAGATTTCATGAAAGCGAAAGGTGTAAATGAATGTTTTGTAAAAGAAAGACAGATAGAAAATGGTGAAAAATCATGATCTCATTGATAAAAGAAAAGGCCCAAACACAGCGAAACCAAATTGTTGGCATCTTGAGCCAACATTGCCAGCTTGGTATGAAAACATAAAAAAAAAAAAAAACAAACAAAACACAAAGCAAACATGAAACATTGTCATTTACTTTTTAAAAACTATAGGTGCTTCCTGAGTCACCCAATTCTGGAATCTTTTTCCATTTGCCAACTTTCATACGAAGGCCATTACAGGCATCTCATCTACGGTATGGATAGTTAGTTGCGGTAGCAATTCTTCCTCTTCCGCCATTTTACTGTGACTTTTAACCTTGCCACCATCTTTCTCCAACGTGTTGATACCCATAGCAGCCATGCCTTGGATAGGGACATCCATCGTGTCTTCCGAGCAGGCCACATAAACAGCCTTAGGGAATGATATATGGATCGGGGGAATGATAATATTTTCTTCTTTGGTACTCATTTCCATCCTAGCTAGTCTCTTTTCTAGCCTGATATTGGCAACTCTCTTATAGTCTTTATTATTAGGTTTAAAGCCTAAATCTTTGATTTGCAGTTTTTCATCTTATCGGGCTTATCCTTTCCGGATTTCCAGTGACAGGGTTGTATCGAAAAGGAAGTCCATGCCTTAAGAAATACTTAGTTGTCATCCTTTCGGCTTCAGAAATGACTAGCTTTCTTAACATCAAATTTTCTGGAACCCATTCTATATTAACAATCTCAAATGCATGGAGATTCTCATCCTTGCTTTCTTTGGTCTCTATGTAAGGTATTGCCATATTTTGTACCATTATCAGGGTTTATTCAGCCTTAACTATTACCAATGTTCCATTAACAATGTACTTCAGACATTGATGTAAGGAGGAAGTCACAGCGCTAGTAGCACGTATCCAAGGCCTTCCTAGTAACATGTTGTATGAAAGGTGAATGTCCATTACTTGCAAGGTTACTAGGAATGCTTGCTGGTTAATGAACAATTCTATTTCAATGGTCCCTACCACTTGTCTTGGAGAACCGTCATATGCCCTAGCCGTCATAATACTTGGCAACATACGGGTTGGATCAACTAGTATTTCATCCAGCATATATTTCAGGAGTACGTTCAAGGTTGAGCTATTATCCACCAATACCTTGCCAATGGTGCAATCTTGGCACCTTACTATGATGTATAGAGATTTGTTATGACCTCTGACGTCGAGCTCATCTTTGGTGAAGTACAAGTAGTTGGTTGCTTGGATTCTTCCAACCAAATGCTCCATAGTCTGTTGGGTCATGTCTTGAGAAACGTATGCCTCATTCAAAACTTTTTGCAAGGTGTTGCGATAGGGCTCGGAACTTAGGATAAGAGATATGAGGGATATCCTGCTAGGGGTTTTCTTCGGTTGTTCTACCACACTGTACTCGTTATGCTTTATTAGTTTTAGAAATTCACCATCCTCCTCCTCACTTATTGGTTTGTTCACCTTCATACCTCTAATAGCTTCCATAACCTCCTTACCCTTGGCCTTTCGTTGCTTCTCCAATTCTTTAAGTGTGAAACACCTGCCACTCTGAGTTAATTCATTAATCTTAATTTACAACAGTGGAGAGAAGCCTCTATAATTATGAGGCAATGCGTTATAGTTTTTGTTATGGGTAAAGGCAAGCCTTGTCAAGACAAGTTTTGGTGGATTGCTTCCAGTGGGCTGAATTCTACACACTTTCGTTTTCCCTGCCTCGAAACCTATCATGCCAACTTCATCTTATTCCTTCTCCTTTGTCTATAGAAGATCAAGAGTCATCACTTACGTCACCTTTTGGTGAAACCCTTCACATTCTTCAATATTGTGTCTTATTGCTTCGTGAAACCTACAAAAATTATCTCATTTTCTTGCTACACTTTTTGTTGGGCAAGTAACCAGCTTGAATTAACATGTCATATAACCTATCCATGGTCACCCTCAGAACTTGCTTCTTTTTCTCTCCATATTCTACTGTGTTCACTCCCCTACTACTAAAAGCATGATTAGGCATCGAGTTAGAATTGATGTTGGGTGTATCCTCGAAGGTTATCCATCATGCTTTGAATAACTACAAGAGCTTCCTCTTGAATGCTAAACAAGTATCAATGTTTTTTGGCCAGGATTTCTAGCATGGTATTCACAAGTTAGTTATGTGTTTGTACCCAATTGGGAAAGGAGGTTTAAGTGATGGAAAAGGGAAGAGGGGCTACATGACCTATGCTTAGTAGTTTCGCATACATTTCTTTTAAGGGCATTAGTAAAGGTGGGAGTTGTTCTTGGCTTTTATGGTTTGTTCTTCTTGGGTTACTTTCAGTTTGGTTTTCTAAAGGGTAAGTGGGTTGGCTTACTAGGAAAGACTTTGCGAAGTTGATATTGGGTATTTTAGGAGGTTAGGCTTGGAAATCCTTCTTACCCTTGTGTCCTCCTTCTATATTGCTTACTTCGGCATCCTTCCTTCTCCCAACAAATCTTTTTTTTTCGGTGGGTTCCGATATTCTGTCAGCTCTTACCCCTTACTCTATCCTTTTAGCGATAACAATGGAATTATAAAAATGCTAAGCAGAGCTTCCTATCAGGTACTCATAGTATGGAGATTTGAAAGTATTGGCGAATAGAGTCATCATTTCTTTCTCCAACAAAAACGGTTGCACATGCAATGCCTTGTTGTTCCATCTATGAGTGAATTCCCTCACTGTCTCCTTGTTGCCTTTCTCCATTACCATCAAACTCGTTTGATCTAGAGCGATGTCAATATTGAATTTGTATTTCCTTAGGAAAGCATCTGTGAGATCGCTTCATTTCTTAACCTTGGTATTATCTAAAGTCATATAAGAGCTTAGTGCGGAACCAGACAAGCTATCCTGGATGAACTTGTCGTTGTGTATGACCTCTACCATTTTATTGCAATATAGCCTTGGGTGTGTATTAGGGCATTCCAACCCTGTGTACTGAATGAACTTTAAAACCCTAAACTTTTTGGGTATTACTACATTTGGTACCATATCTCAGTTGCTCTAATTGGGTCATAGACATCAAACCCCTCTATAGCCCTCAACCTTTCTTCCCAGGCAACCCATTTATATTGTTCGGGGTGACCAGAAGTTTTAATCTCGTGGGATTGTCCTATAGTCAGGTCTATGGTGGTCGGCATTTAAGCGGGCATAGTTGGGTGAGCCATCAAAATGCTCATCGTTCTTTGTGGTCTAGCAGCGGGATTTGCCTCTAAATTTTATGGGTCGATGATAATTGGGGTTGCCAGTGGTATTAGTAGAGTCGATTGCTGACTAGATGTCCCTTCCCTTGACTATGCTCGTAGGAGTTGCTTTAGTAAACTAGTCATCCAAGCCATGTTATTTTTTACATCGTCGAACTCTTTATGGTAATTAGCCCTTTCTTTATTTTTCATCTCTTTGTGAAGCCTTGTATTGTAGACCTTGGCAGGGGGGGCCTATATTTTGAATGCCTGTTTAGGCAGATTCCAAGATTCATGAATACAAATGCACATAGATACGTTGTTATGCATGATGATGCATGTTTGGAAGTGGGTTAAACAAATTTTCAAAATGATATATGGCTGCCATTTAGGAGAGATTTTCGATTCTTTTGTAATAATCGAGGAAATTTGACCTAAGCCGATGCTCAATAAATTTATACTCACTAGTACAATATATTGTTCAAAAGATTGGGTCCAAGCCCTTTTCATTAATATTCAATGACAGCTTTTACATTCATTCATCATCATTTACAAGGGGAAAAGCAAAGCCTCTATTTCTTATATCTCTCAAAAAAAAATCAGTCTCAGCTATACTTTGCTGATATCGATGAAGATCTCTCCCCACTTGTTGAGTATTGAGACTGATCCTTCTAGCGTAGACGGAAGCTCGTATGATTTGCTCGTCCATGTTGCTTCTGTTCAGTTGATTGTTGTTGGTATCAATCATCTGATTGTGGTGTTCCAGCAGCCCGTTCTTCTCCTCCAAATGTTTTGTCTTGATTTTTTCTGTCAAGTTTTCTCTTCAACAGTTCGACCTTCTTAGTTTGGGAATTCTTAACAGCTTCTCCTTTTGCTTTTACTTCAGCTAGCTTACTCTCATGCATTACATGTTTCTTATACAACAACTCATAGATTAGCTCATATGCTCGACAAGTGGTTTAACGTGGTTATTCAATTAAGATTACCTCGAACATTACCTCTTCATATTGCTTAATACAAGATTTAACGTGGTTCGACAATGTTTTTACATCTACAAGAGTAAGGAGGTTTTATTTTTTACTATGTCGAAATAAGGATACATAGTATGTATTTATAGTAGACCTTAAACCTCCTAAGAAAACCTAACCGTCCAAGAAATCTATTATGGTCCCAAGATTGTGATCGAGTTACAGGGCAATTGACTATGAAATCCACCTGTAAAGAATGGTGTTTACCCGACCTTCTTCCCTTATGACCTATTTTGAAAATATGTGAAGGGCTCATTTAAGAGAGAACCCAACGATCTCAATGCAAATAAAATTTAAAATTCTTCTCTGCATTACTCCATGTCTTTGCTTACAATTTAAACAAATTGTTCAATAACCAACTCCTAAAATTTGGCACCACTACTGCACTATCTAAACCATTAGCATAAAATAGAAAATAACAATTGAATAAAATGAAATCTGCCAACTGGAGCATAATGCAATACTGGCCATCCTAGCTTCAACTTCCAGTGTTTTTAGCAGCCACAACTCCTAATCTTCAGCAACCACACCAGCCACGCCTCTTATACATGAGAACCCAACAATCTCAATGCAAATAAAATTTAAAATTCTTATTTGCATTACTCCATGTCTTTGCTTACAATTTAAACAAATTGTTCAATAACCAAATCCTAAAAAGTTGGCACCACTTCTATACTATCTAAACCATTAACATAAAATAGAAAATAACAATTGAATAAAATGAAATCTGCCAACTGGAGCATAATACAATACTGGTCATCCTAGCTTCAACTTCCAGTGTTTTTAGCAGCCACAACTCCTAATTGTCAACAGTCACACCAGCCATGTCTCTGATACATTTTTCTTTAGCCAACTTCTTATCCACATGGACGTTGTTCATAACAAAATCCTAACCATCATTGTGCTCCACTCCACTCTGGTACACTCTGGTATTTGCCTATAAACCACAAACTACAACATAGTATAAACTAGTTGTAGGTTTCACACGATCAAGTTGGAATTGTTTATCTTTTCTAAGACCATGTGGTTTAGATTTTTTTTTTTCTAGATAGGAATTTGTTTTTCTTACTTCGTATGATGTAAAATACTTTATATTTTGGGGTTTATTTTTATTTTCTTTGTTGATGATTTTATTTTATTTTGAATTTATACAATAACATAATAACAAAAGGATACGAGAAAAGGTGATAGTCAATATCATGAGCAAAAATATACACAAAATAACTAGGATTGAAAATATAGAAGAAAAAAACGTGTAGATGTTTCGATTTCTATTTATTTATGATAGATATACATTAAAAGATAGTTATTCAATCATTATAAATCTAAACTAATATTTATTATTTAATTATACATTATCCACCTTGGTTTTTCAAATATATATTCACCATGTAATTTATATTTATCAGCACATACTGCATTCATCTTGCAAGTTAATCTTCAAGCGTTCGTATTTTTCTTAGTTTTCCAATTAGTATAATTACTCAAATGACTTTACAAGAAATAGTTTGATTTTTCGCACTACACTATGGATAGTGTAATGGAACATTTTTTTTTCCTCAATATAAAAAAGGAGGCAGGCGTTATTAACGTTGTTTTTACTATAAAAAAATTATCTGTTTATACGAGTTTTTAATAAAATAAATCAAGAATTATAAATAAAAATATATAATAATAAATATATTAATTCCAACCAAAGATTAAGTCAAGAAATTAAGATAAAGATTTTATTTATAAAAAAACAAAAAAAATGTTGAATATTTATTTTAATTGGAAATTGAATCCCAAAAGTTTTAATTGGTTTGAATCAATAAAATTTTATTTTATTTTTTCAAATTAAGTATTAACTCAATGTTGAAACTTATTTTTTTATTACTATTAATCTAGGTATCCGAGTAAGTTTGTGCGCACCTCGACTAATTTTACGGGCACTGAAGTTAACGACCATGTAAGCCTTCAATGACTTTAAAATTTGAGAGACTCGAATTAGTAATGTTAAAACATATTCTTAATATCAAGATATCTATATAAAGCCAGGTGAAACAAGACATTAAATTCAATCTCAATGAAACTTAATGTGAAAGTATCATGGGGGAAAAATCAAGTGAAAAATATTTTTTTTAAAAAAAACATTACAGATAATTATTGCAATCATAATAGATTGTCTTTTTTTTATATTGCATTTCTATTATTTTTTTAATATTTTATTTTTATTATTTTTTATTTAATATTTCTTCCATCTGGCATCGTTCTCGTATTTATTATTTCAAACATCATTTTATGATTTACTAAACATCAATTTGGCAAAACTGATCTACAATGATTATTAAATGAGATGCAAAAAGATCCAATCAAAAAAGAAAACGATAACAAGAAAGAAAAAAGGTTTGACCTATTTTGTGTTTCCATCAAATACTATTTCATAGTTTATCAAATATTAATTTTACAAAACTAAACTATAATAACTAAATAAAAAGCAAAAAAACCCGCACACAAAAAAATATATGAATGGAAAAAAATTTATTTCAATTTTATAGAACCAAATTATTAAAACTATTAAATGAACAACGAAAGTATCCAAACATAAAAGAAGGGAGAATGGAGTACTAGTATCATTTATTTCTTGTACTGGTGTAAAAAGTAATTTTAAAAAAAATAAAAAAATATTATTTTAATATATCTCCAAATAAAAAATACTTTGAAATATAATAATTACCATACTTTTAAATACCCTCTTAGCACAGAAAAAATAGAGCAGCACTTGTACCATTTATAGGTAATTGCTATGATGAATAATAACTGGGAAGGCAAGAAATTTTCTTCTTTTTTTATTTCCTTTTGAAGCAAAAGATGGAACAAGAAACATTTACAATTTTCTG
>Ga0325400_1004522_pt1 | contig 12881 bp, 11 predicted proteins | sample PopdelMetagenome_2_FD_205662 | JGI IMG/M metagenome (GOLD analysis project Ga0325400, IMG submission 205662) | Populus deltoides microbial communities from Bellville, Georgia, United States - Xylem-PdKOR-R1 | ecosystem: Host-associated > Plants > Phyllosphere > Stem > Wood/Secondary xylem...
CAGCCGGGAAGCAGCTGGACCGATCGCCACGTCCCTGCGGCGGGCTCTGCTGGCCCGTCGGCTGCCGCGGGCCGAACTGCACGTGCACCTCACCGGCGCCCTGCGTCCCTCGCTGACCCGGCGGGTGAAACCGGTGACCGGTCGCGTGCGGGCCGACTCGGAGCACGACTACCACGGGATCGAGGTGTTCTTCGCCCGACACCGGGAGTTCGCCGGGCGGCTGACGAGCGCGGACGCGGTCACCGCCGCGGTCCAGCACGTCCTGGAGGGTGCGGTCGACGCGGGCTGCCGGCACCTCGAACTGTCGGTGAACCACTCCGAGTTCGCACACACCCTCGGACTGCCCACCGCGCTGCGGGCGGCGGGTGCGGCGTTCACAGCGGTGGGGGAGACCACGGGGCTCACCGGTGGCCTGGTCGTCGCGATGGACCGCGCTGCGAGCCCGGAGCAGGCGTTCGAGACCATCCGGCTCGCCGCGGTGGCCCGGGGTGACGGAGTTCCCGTCCTCGGTATCGGCAACGATGGGTTCCCCGCAGCCCCGTTGACGGCGTTCGCGCACGCCTTCGCCGTCGCGCGGGACTCGGGTCTGCGCACGACGGCCCACGCGAACACGTCCCGGGACGTCCGCGAAGCCCTCGAACTCGGGCTGGACCGGATCGACCACGCGTGGGAACTGCAGGGTCGGCCGGACCTGCAGAGCCGCCTGGCCCAGACCGGAACCCCCGTCACGATGGCGATGACCAGTTGTCTGACGATGCTGCCCGGGCGGTTCCCGACGGCGGAGTCCTTCCCCTTCGAGGAACTGCGTTCGGCAGGCGTCCGGGTGACCCTCAACGTGGACGACGCGGCACTCTTCTTCACCGACTCGGCCCGCGAGTACGAGCTGGCCGCGGCCACCTACGGGTGGGACGACGCGACGTTGGCCCAGGTGGCGTTGGCCTCCCTGGAGGCGGCCTGGCTCGACGTCGACGACGCGGTTCGACAGGAGTGCCTGCAGCAGTGGCGATCCGAGATCGCCGCACTGCTCGACGACCCTCGCGCCCCCCAGCCACCCTCCTCGACCACGACCGGAGAACGACCATGACGAGCACGCGGACCCCGATGCTGCTGGGTGCCTTCCAGCTGATGAACCCCAACGGAACCGTGGGGTCCAGTTGGCCGGTGGAGGGGAACACGTCCCTGGACTACCTCACCATCGAGCACTGGACGCGGTTGGCCAGGACGCTCGAGGAGGGTGGTTTCGACTTCCTCTTCTTCGCCGACTCCTACGGGTACCCGACCGTGGACGGCGAGGTCATCCCGACGGCTCTGACGGACGCCATGTACGTGCCGATGGCCGATCCGATCACGGTGGTCTCGGCCATCGCCGCGGCCACCGAGACCCTCGGCCTGGTGGTCACCTCCTCGACCACGGTGGAACGCCCGGTGGCGCTGGCCCGCCGGTACGGCACGCTGGACCACCTCACGGGTGGTCGCATCGGTTGGAACATCGTCACCGGCGCCGCGCAGGCCTCGGCCGCGGAACTGTTCGGTGAACCGATGCTGCCGCACGACGAGCGCTACGACCTCGCTGAGGAACACCTGCAGATCTGCCTGAACCTGTGGCAGTCCTCCTGGAGCGATGACGCGCTGCGGCAGGACCGGGCGGCCGGCGTGTTCGCCGACCCCGCCGGGGTGCAGCAGGTGGAGTTCACCGGAAAGCACCTCCGTTCCCGCGGCATCTTCAACCTGCCGCCTTCGCCGCAACGGACGCCCCTGCTGCTGCAGGCCGGCACCTCGGCCAAGGGACGCGAATTCGCCGCGCGTTACGCCGAGGTCGTCTTCGTCGGTGGCTCCGGGAGCGAGACCATCGCCGCTCAGGTGGACGACATCCGCCGCCGAGCGCAGGCCCACGGCCGCCCGGCCGACGCCGTCCGGATCGTGGTGGGGGCCCACTTCGTGGCGGCGCCGACGGTTGCGCAGGCGGAGGGCAAGCGGCGCGACATGCTCGCGCTCGCCACCCTCGAGCAGGCCGCTACGACGTACGCGTGGGTCACCGGCATCGACCTGACGAAGCTCCCGCTGGACGAACCCGTGCCGGAGCTGAGGACCGAGCAGGGGCAGTCGAGCGTCGACCGGTTCAACGCCGTGGCCCCGGAGCACCGGCCGACCGTGCGGCAGGTGCTCGAGGAGTACCGCGACAACGGGCTGAACGGGACGATGTTCGTCGGCGACGGCCCCACGATCGCCGACCAGGTCGAGGAGTTCCTGGCGACGACCGGGGCTGACGGTTTCCTGGTGCAGCCGCACGTCACCCCGGCCACGTACGAAGACTTCATCGACGTGGTCGTCCCCGAGCTCCGCTCGCGTGGACTGCTCGCGAAGACCCGCGAGCCTTCCACGTTGCGGCGCAGGGTTTTTCCGGACGGAGGTGACCGCCTCCCCGCCGAGCACCCCGGGACCCGCCCGACCCGCTGAGGCCGACTCAGACGGTGAAGGAGTCCCAGCCCACCCGGTCGCGGACCACCTCGAGCCGGACGAACTCGTGGGCCAGGGCGCCGGGGACGGAAGTGAGTTCGTCGACGGCCCGGTCCAGTTCCTCGTCGTCGGTCGCGGCCAGGAACAGGGAGACGTCGTAGCTCCCCGCCGTCTCGGCGACGTAACGAACGGCGGGGTGCGCCGCGACGAAGTCCAGCACCTCGTCGCGCCGGTCGGCGGCCAGCACCAGGTGCACGTCGGCGTTGACCTCGGGGCGTCCGTCGTCGAACACCGTGACGAACCGCACCAGGTCGTCCTCGGCCAGTTTCAGAACGCGCCGCCGGGTGCCGGCCACCGTCAGGCCCACCTGCTGCGACAACGCCGTGAAGCTGGCCCGGCCGTCCTGCCTCAACAGTTCGATGAGCCGTCGGTCGGTGTCGTCGACGGCGCGGCCCGGCGGGGTGGGCCAGGGGCCGACGCGAGCTCCGAGGGACGTGTGGGCGTTCTGGCCCAGGCTGATTCCCAGCACGATGCGCACCTCGGCGCGGTGCACCCCCTCGAGAGCGTTCCCCGCCCGGACCAGGTCCCGCACGTCCGCGACGTCGGCCACGCCCAGTTGGGTCAGGATCGCCGAGGAGTCGATCGTGCGGGCCAGCCACGGGGCGCCGCCCAGGACGTGCGAGGCGGCGACCTGTTCCCAGGCGGCGGGGTCGACCTGCAGGCGCACGAAGGTGATGAGCCGCTGTCCGACGACCCCGGGATGCACCAGCACGGTGCTGCGGACGATCCCTTGCGAGAACAGCGCGTTGAACCGTCCGCGGACCGTCGACTCGGGCAACCCGAGCTTGTCGGCCACTGCGCGGACCGTGGCCCGGCCGTTGTCCCGGAGCTGTCCCAGGAGAGACCGGTCGGTGGCGTCGAGCAGGGCGCTCGGGTCGTCGTGGGCCACGTGCTGGAACGTCCTCCGGGTCGGGGGAGCCCCGAACGGGCCCCGGGTGAGGTTACCGGGCCGCCGGGTCAGCAGATCTCCCCGGCGGTCAGCTCGTCCGCCGGTTCGTTCCAGTCCTCGCACCGCCGGTGAGCGTGTGCTGCACGGGTGAGGGGCGGGAACCGCGACCGCGTACCGGTTCGCGGGGTAGCGGGGACGGTCGCCCGCGGCCACCAGCAGCGCCCCCAGGACCACCCGAGCTCCCAGGAGGAGAGCCAGGCACAGAGGGGGTCCGCCGTCCCGTGGGCGCTCGAGCGGAGAGGTCCACGAACGTGCGCAGCGGCAGCCCGGCCGCGGTCACGGTGCCCTCGAGGTGGGGACGCCGAGCTGCGGGACGGAGGTAAGGGCCGTCGGCGGGAAGAACTGACGGCCGAGGGGGGCCATCGCGGTGGTGACCCAGCCGATGGCCTGGACCAGGAGGGGTCCGGGGCGAGGTCGCGACCACGATTGCTTGACGCTTCAAGTCAGGGGGTCTAACCTCAATCTTGTTGAAGCAACAAGTACTAGCCCGAGGAGCCCGTCATGAGCACAGTCACCATCATCGGAACCGGCAGCATGGGACAGGCGATCGCCGCCGTCGTGGAGAAGGGCGGCAACACGGTCCAGTCCCTGGGGCGTGCGGACGCTGCGGTGAGCGTGGACGGCGACATCGTCGTCCTGGCCCTGCCGTACGCGGCCGTGGCCGACGTCGTCGCCGCCCGGGCCGGGGAGTTGGCCGGAAAGGTCGTCGTGGACATCACCAACCCGGTCGACTTCGACACCTTCGACTCCCTCGTGGTCGCGGCCGACGGTTCGGCCACGGCTGCGATCGCTGCCGCCCTGCCCGAGTCCACGGTGGTCAAGGCGTTCAACACCAACTTCGCCGGCACGTTGAGCAGTGGAACCGTCGGCTCGCAGACCACGACCGTCCTGATCGCCGGTGACGACACCGGTGCGAAGTCCGCCGTGGCTGCGGTCGTGACCGCGGCGGGTCTGAACGCCATCGACGCCGGTTCCCTGCGCCGCGCCCGCGAACTCGAAGCGATGGGGTTCCTGCAGATCACCCTGGCCGCCGGCGAGAAGGTCAGCTGGGGAACCGGGTTCGCCGTCGTCGCGTCCTGAGCACCTGCTCCACCCCCCGGGGTCTGCGGACCCGACACCCGATCGATCAACGTGGAGAACAAGAACCGTGTCCGACAAGAACGTGTGGTCCCGTGACGTGGCCGTGCTCGTCGCTCGAGTCGTCATCGGCGGGATCTTCCTGGCCCACGGCGCACAGAAGATCTTCACCTGGGGCCTGTCGGCCACCAGCGACGCCTTCGTCGGCATGGGGGCGCCCCTGCCCTCGGTGTCGGCGCCGATCGCCGCCTTCGTGGAACTGCTCGGTGGCGCGGCCCTCGTGCTCGGGATCGCCACCCCTGTCGTCGCGGCCCTGCTCGCGCTCGACATGCTCGGAGCCTTCATCGTGGTCCACGCCACCAACGGGGTCTTCGTCGACGCGGGTGGGTTCGAACTCGTCCTCGCGCTCGCCGTGGGTGCCGCGCTGGTCGGGTTCTTCGGCCCGCAACGGATCAGTCTCGACCACCTCGTGCGGTCCCGCTCGAACCGTGTCCCGGAGGGGTTCGGCCGCCGCTGAGGCGCACTCGGGCGTGTGGACCTCGACGACCCCTGGCCGTCGAGGTCCGCACGTCCCACGAAATATGTCGCCAGATCCCCTGCGGGCCAGGAGGTTGAGGACGCAACCGGCCCGGTGCGGAGGTGGGCCTCCGCGCTGTGACCTCGCACCGTCGGGGCAGTCGTCCGATGGGCGGTGTCAGGCGCTCCCCGTGGGCCGAGCCCTGACGGCACGTTCGGACTGCCCTGCGCAGCCCGTCGCCGGTTCCGGCTGCTCGACCGGTGGCGACGGCTCAGCACCTCACGAGCTGAGCAGGCCTCGCGAATCGAGCCAGTCTGCGAACTGTCCGGTGACACCGGTGGAGGTCGTCCCCGGGGTTCCGGCACCGAACCCGTGGTTGCCTCGCTCGTAGGCGTGCAGTTCGACCGGGACGCCGGCCTGCTGCCACTTCTCGACGATGCCGAAGCCGTTGGCGCCGAAGAGGAAGTCGTCCAGTGCCAGAGCGGCGAACATCGGCGGGGCGTCGGCGGGAACGTTCTCGGCGACCATCGAGCCGTAGACGTAGCCCAGGAACGCGGGACGGGCCGCTACCTCGGTGTCCAGCACTGCGCGCTTCACCGTGATCGCCCCGGCGGAGAATCCCAGCAAGCCGATCCGCTGCGGATCGACGGCCCACTGGTCTGCCCGTTCGCGCACCAGTTCCAGAGCGCGTGCCGCGTCTCGCACCGCAGCGGGCTCGCTGATGCCTCCGTCGAGGTCGCCGCCACCTGCACTGGCGAGGACCTGCAGGATCTGCGGGAGTGCGTCGCCGGGCTCGGGCGGGGTCGGCTGGAGCCTGTACTTCAGGATGAAACACGCGATGCCTCGTTCGAGGAGGTGCCGGGCCACGGCGAGACCCTCCTGTTCGATGCCGATCATCTTGTACGCCCCCCCGGGGGCGATGATCACTGCCGCGCCGGTCGCCAGATCCGGGGTGGGGAGCAGGGGCATCAGTGCGGGTCGGCTGACGTTGCGGACCACCGTCCCGGCAGCCTCGGGAGGTGTCCCGGGCGGGGCGAAACGCTCCCACGCCTCACCCGGTCCGGTGCCGGCCCGACCGGCTGTCTCCGGGTGGTCGGCCGCGTACAGCTCGACGACGTCGTCGAAGTGCGTGGGTTCACCGGGGAGCAGGAGGGGAAGAGCAGATCCAGCCATGCGAGGGACTCCCTTGGGGCGGACGGGCCTGCGACGGTCACTGCACGTGACACCGGCCCTGCGGTGCCTCCGGTCCGTGGAGCTGGCGACGTCATCGATGCAGCTTCACCAGGAGACTCGGCTACGCTAACATGAACCTGAACTCAGGTTCAAGGTGGGCGAGTCGCATGAGAGGTGAGTGCCGTTGCAGACGCCGGTTCCGGAGCTGCCGAGCTCTGCACGAGAAGTGAGGGGACCTCTGCAGGCCCGCAGTCTGCGTTCCCGCCGGCTCATCATGGCCGCCGCGCGCGAGACGATGGCCGAGTCGGGCCTCGAGGCGCTCACGCTGGCCGTTGTCGCCGCCCGTGCGGGCGTTGCGGTGGGCACCGTCTACAACCGTTTCGAGGACAAGCAGCACCTGGTCCACGAGGTCGTCCGCGAATGGACCGAGGAGGTCAGTGACGCCTTCCTGGCCGAGCGCTCCGGCCCTCTGGGTGCGGACACCCTCGAGGAACGGTTGCGCAAGCTCGTTCTCCTCTACCGCGAGCACCGCACGCTGCTGCGGCAGTTCCTCATCCACGCCCCGTTCGACGACAGGATGTCCTCCATCGTCGATCCGTGGTTCGCACGTGAGCGAGCGCATCTCATCGCCGACCTGGCTGCCGTCGACGCGTCCCACGACAGCTCCTCGAACCCTGGTGGTGCGGTGACGGATCGTTGCGAACTCGTGGCGACGATGATCCTGGCCACTCTCGAGCGCGCTGTGGTCGCCGACGTCCAGGAGACCGCGTGGGAGAAGTTGGAGCGAGAACTGCCGGACGTGGTTCACGCGGCCGCCCGTGCCGATCGTCGAGGGGGACCGGAGAGGCAGCGGCACCCCCGTGCCGGGAACAGCTGAGAAGGACCCGCACCACAGACCCGACGGCTGTTCGCCCCAACAGCTCGTCGAGCGGGCCGCACGCAGCCTCGCGCAGGGCAGACCCCTTGGGTCAAGGTGCCGCCCGGGCCTCGCGAGTCACGGCCACGAGTTCGGCGCGGTTGCTGACCCCGGCCTTGCGCAGCAGGTTCGCCACGTGGAACTTCACCGTGTTGAGGCTGATGGAGAGCTCGTGCGCGATGTCGGCGTTGCGGCGGCCGCCCGAGAGCAGGGCGAGGACCTGGCGTTCACGTTCGGTGAGTTCGGTGAGTGCGCCGAAGTCCACCTCCGCAGCGGGTGGGTCGAGCGGGAGGGTGATGGCGACGTTCGAGCCCCAGCCGGGGGTCGAGTCGATCGTCAGTGAACCGTCGAGTGCGCTGACCCGCTCCGCTATCGGGCGGAGCACGTCGTCCTGCACATCGGTGCCGCCGCGCCCGTCGTCCCGGATGCCGATGAGCAGGTTGCGGCCGTCACAGTCCCACTGGATCCGCACGCGCTGCGCGTGGCCGTCGTCCAGCAGAGCGAGCACGGCGTTGCGCACGATCGCGCGCGCCTGGTGCGCGACGTCGCCGGGCAGGGCCCGACCCGTGGCCGGGGGTTCGACGAACTGCACGTCCAGGCGCCCGAAGCGGACCAGGGGACGCAGATCGTTGCGCAGTCGCGCGAAGGCGCCGACCACGGGTTCGAGCAGGAACCCCTGCTGTTGATCGGTGTCGGTGCGCAGGGCGACCAGCGCGGAGGCGGCGACGTCCACCGCGGTGGTGCGTGCCGTCGCGTCGTCGGTGGACCGCGACCGCAGGACCGCCAGCAAAGATTCCAACGTCACCGCGTGCCGGTCCGCCTGCTCGGCCATTCGTCGGGCGTAGTCGTGCACGATCGAGCGGACGGGCGAGTCCGGGGTGCTCATGACGGCCAGGATACGCCTTCGACCTACCCGAAGGAGTAGGTTCACCGTTCGGTCGGGTCGATGTGCAGAGAGCTGCGAGGGCGCAGGATGGATCCGTGCCCGCCACAGAACCCGCCACCGAACCCGCTGTCTCCCAGTCGCTGACCGTCGTCGTGAACGAGGTTCAGGAGTTGTTGCGTCGTGTGGGGGACGGACAGGCGGAGGCTCTGGAAGGGGTTGCGACCGCCCTGACGGACGCGACGGCCGTCTTCGTGCACGGTGCTGGACGGTCCGGCATCGCCCTGCGCAGCCTGGCCATGCGGCTGATGCACCTCGGCCTGACGGTGCACGTCGTGGGTGAGACCACGGCACCCGCCATCACCCGGGGCGACGTGCTGCTGGCCGTCTCCGGGTCGGGCACGACGGCCGGCGTGGTGCGGGCGGCCGAGACCGCCGCATCGGTGGGGGCCCGGGTCGTCGCCGTGACGAACGCCTCGGACTCCCCGCTGTCCCGGGTGGCGAGCCTCACCCTGCTGCTCGGGGCCGCCTCGAAGACCGATCGTTCGCGCAGTGCCTCGGAGCAGTACGCGGGGTCGCTGTTCGAGCAGGCCGTCCTGCTCGTGGGCGACGCGATCTTCCACACCCTGTGGCGGCGCTCCGGTCAGACCGCCGAGGCCATCTGGCCCCGGCACGCCAACCTCGAGTGAACCGATCACTCCACTCCCTGAGCATGCGCTCACCGTTGCACGAGAAGAGAGAAACTCATGAAGTTGCAGTTCGCCATGGACACCCTCACCACCGCCTCCGCGCTGGAGTGGGCGGCGGCCGCCGCGCCGCACGTCGACATCCTCGAACTGGGGACCCCGCTGATCAAGAGCGAGGGAGTGTCGGCGATCACCGCGATCAAGGACGCGCACCCGGACAAGGTCGTGTTCGCGGACCTCAAGACCATGGACGCCGGCGAGTTGGAGGCGGAGTTGGCGTTCAAGGCCGGTGCCGACCTGGTCACCGTCCTCGGCTCTGCCGGTGACAGCACCATCGCCGGCGCGGTGAAGGCGGCCCGTGCCCACGGCAAGGGTGTGGTCGTCGACCTGATCGGGGTGGCGGACAAGGCCTCCCGTGCGCGGGAGGTCGTGGCCCTGGGCGCTGAGTTCGTCGAGATGCACGCCGGTCTGGACGAGCAGGCCGAGCCGGGTTACTCCCTCGACACGTTGTTGGCGGCCGGCGCCGAGGCGGGGGTGTCGTTCTCGGTCGCCGGTGGCGTCAACGCGACCTCCGTCGCCGCCGTCCAGGCCTCGGGTGCGGACGTGGCGGTCGCCGGCAGTTCCATCTACAGCGCCCCCGACGTCGCCGCGGCCGCGGCCGCGATCCGCGCGTCGATCGGCTGAAAGCGGCCCGCCCGGCTGCAGGACGACGCTGGGCCCGAACTCGCGTCCTCGGTCCGAAGTCCGTGCAGTCGCGGCGGGGCGGGGTCGACCGAGACCGGTGGTGAGCGGACCTCTGGTCCTCACTCCAGGTCGCGGCGCCTCCGTCTCGTCGCCGCGGGGGCCAACCGCGACCATCGGCTGCGTGGTCGGGCCCGGGGATCCGGGGTGCCTCATCGGCCACCTGTCGCTGCTCAACGGGCGACACGGTCGGTCCCCGTCACCGCAGGGCGTGGGCATGGAGTTCGGCCGGTGGGCTGGGATCGAACACCTCGCCGACGTGTGTCCAGGCGGTGTCGGTGTCGGTCTGGGTTTCGGGGAGGGACGACGGAACCCCGCGTGGCTTCGGCAGCCCGACGAGGACGAGAGTCACCGCCGCTGCGGCGCGGCCGGATCAGGGGCTGGGGGCCCGGTGACCGGTGGCTTGGGCGCGCGCCTCGAGGGCGAGCAGGACTGACACCATGTCCAGTCTGTCCTCCGACGCGTCGAGGCTCTCCCCGTACAGTCGGCTGGCCAGGGTCAGCATCGGCGTACCCGCTCCAGCCCGCTCGGCCGCGGCGGCGATGAGTTTCGTGTTCGCGTAGGCGTCAGCGGTGGATGCCTGCACGCTGAAGTCGCGGTCGATCAGTTTGGGAATCTTCACGCGCGTGACGTCGGAGGCCATGGGACCACTGTCGATCGCGCGCTGGAAGGTCTGCAGGTCCAGCTCGTTCCGGTGTGCGAAGTGAACGGCTTCGGCCAAGCCCACGAGCATCGTGTCGAGGTAGAGGTTGACGGCCAGCTTCATCAGCAGCCCCGATCCCACCGGTCCGCAGTGGATGGCTTCCTGGCACATCGGTTCCAACAGCGGTCGCGCTCGAAGGACCGCTTCGGCGTCGCCACCGAGCAGCGCTACGAGACGACCGGCCTCGGCGGGAACCCGGGACCCTGACACCGGTGCCTCCACGTAGCTGCCACCCGCAGCCTCGACGTCCTGGGCGAGCCCGCGGGAGTACTCCGGTGACGTCGAACCGGTCGAGACGAGCAGGTGGTCGCGAACCAGCGCGGTGAAACGTGTCGTGCCACGGCCGAGCACCCGGTCGGTGACGTGTTCATCGGAGAGCATGACGATCACCCGGCTGGCTCGCGCGAAGACACCCTCGACATCCGGGGCGATGACGGCCCCGGCCTCGCCCAGAGGCTGCGCGCGTTCCGTGGAGCGGTTCCAGACGACGACCTGCTGGCCGGCCCGCAGCAAGTTCATGGCCATCGGTTGACCCATGACGCCGGTGCCCACGAATCCTACGGGTTCTGGCGCCTGCTCCGGTTCCTCTCGGCACGTGTCACTCACAGGTCCCCACCGCCCCTCCAGGAGCCTGACCGAGGCGGGAGCGCGTGCCCCTCGAGCGAGAGGACTGGGCATTCTCACCCGGTGGCGCGCCGCCGGGTCGGTGGCGAGGGCTGGTCATCGCGTCGTCCAAGGGGTGAGGAGGCTGGCGCAGCGAGAAGGCGTTCGGGCCGCTGGCCGATGGGGTCGGGGTCGTCTCGGAGTCCGGGAGTGGCGGTGCGTTCACTCGTCCATGCTCGCTGAAGTGGCGCGCCGGACGATTGCAAGTTCGTCCGGTCGCGGCGTTGCCATGCAAAGATGAAGCGCGCTGGGGCCGATGTGCAACACGAAGTTGCGTGAACCGGATCGGGGCAGATGAACGGGCTGGACAAGATCGATCTGCACCTCCTCCGGGTGCTGCAGGGGCGAGGTCGTGTGACCAACAACGAGTTGGCCGACACCGTGGGCCTGTCCCCGTCGGCCTGCTTGAGGCGGGTGCGGGCCCTGGAGGAGTCCGGGATCATCGAGGGCTACGTCGCGCTGTTGGCACCTTCGAAGATCGGGATGGGTTTCACGGTCTTCGCGCGCGTGTGGCTGACGAGCCAGGACGCCGACACCGTGGACCACTTCACCGCCGCGGTGCAAGCCCTGCCGCAGATCGTCGAGTGCCACCTCATGGCGGGGGAGAGTGACTTCCTCCTGCGAGTCGTCTGCGCGGACCTCGACGCCTACCGCCGCTTCCAGATCGAACACCTCACCAAGATCAAGGGTGTTCAGAACGTCAAGACGGAGATCCCTCTGCAGAAGGTCAAACTGACTTCTCAGCTACCGCTGTGAACAGGTGACGTCGACGACACCCGGCCATCCGACTGCGGCAGCACCGGTGCCCAGGACCCGCCGCGCGGGTCGTGCCCCGCGATCGCTGGCGGTTGGTCGTTGCGCGACGGGACTCGACCACGGCAGGCGCGAGCGATCCAGTGTCGAGCTCGGCGAACGTCAACACCTCATCACCCTCGGAGCCGTGGTACCCGACGACGCTGCTCACCCGGGTAGGTGGAGGGGCAGTACTCGCGCCAGACGACCCCGCCGGTGGCGTGCCCTGCCGGTCCGTACGGCCGCGGGCAGGGGGTGACCAGCCTCAGGGCCAGGTCGGCGATGTCGTCGCCCGTTCGAGTCGTTCGAGAGGCAGTCTGTCGAAGAGCTGATGCGGGACGTCCCCCGGGGTCCCCGGAGTCGACGAGCCGTGCCTCGAGCACGACGCCGTCGGCTGGCCCGGGGACGACGGCGCGTCCGACGGTGTCGTCCTTCCGGCCAGCCGCGGGCGACCACCGGGGCGAGAGCTTGGACAACGGCTTCGCCGGCGGCCCAGGAGCCGTCAGCGAGACGAGGGGTGGGTGCCCACGCTGGACCGGTTGGCGATCGGTACGCCCAACCCGCCGGAAGGGCGGGTATCGCGCCCGTTGAGCAGTCGAGTCTCGCAGAGTGTGGTTCTGTGGTCGTGGTGTTCGGGATCGTCTCGGGTCAGGCGGTGAGGTCGCTGCTGAGGTTCCACAGCCGTTCCGCCAGCTCGGGATCGAGCGCGTGGGGCACCACGCCGACGGGAGTGTGACCCTGCCTGGTCAGGGTGAGGAGTTCCTCCGGCGCGGGTAGTTCCACCAGGGGAGAGATCTCGTTGTTCTCGGCGAACACGCCTCCGAGGCCCCGGAGCCGGGGGTCGGTCGCGAGCCAGGTCTGGGTCGAGGCGCCCTGCCCGACCGTCTTCTTGCCGGCCTCGGGGTCGATGACCGGGCGGCCCTGGTCGTCCAGCAGGCCCATGCGGGTCAGGTCCGCCGGGGTGGCCCAGGCCGAGAGATCGGTGTCGACGATGCTGCCGGGGTGCAGGGAGAAACCCTCGATCCCGTCGTCGCGGCCGTGGGCGGTGATGCCGACGGCGTGCAGGATGTTCGCGGTCTTGGACTGGGCGTAGCCGAGCATCCACTCGTAGGGGCGGTTCACGAAACCCAGGTCGTCGAACACCACAGGGGAACGGCGGTGGGCCCAGGCCGACACCGCCACGACCCGCGCACCGGAGGCCGCGCGCAGCGCCGGCCACAACTCCTGGACCAGCTGGAAGTGGCCGAGGTGGTTGACGGCGAAG
>Ga0325400_1004523_pt1 | contig 12879 bp, 5 predicted proteins | sample PopdelMetagenome_2_FD_205662 | JGI IMG/M metagenome (GOLD analysis project Ga0325400, IMG submission 205662) | Populus deltoides microbial communities from Bellville, Georgia, United States - Xylem-PdKOR-R1 | ecosystem: Host-associated > Plants > Phyllosphere > Stem > Wood/Secondary xylem...
TTTTTTTCTTTAAGGTGCTGAATGCTTGTCGCTGGGCAACCCAAGTAATAAACTTAAATTTAATACATTTAAAAAATCATTTAAAATACCAAAATAAATCTTTTATCATGATGTATATGGGCTAAGACATAATAGCCTGAGAACCCATCTAGGCACACGCCTCATGCTGAGAGTGCTGCCTGGCCTCTTGGTGTTCGGCTCAGGGGGCCAGACTTGGAATGTATAGTGTAGATTACGCTCAGGCCAGACTTGGAATGTATAAGAGTGACCTGGCCTCGGGGGTTAGGTTCGAGACAATAGAAAGTTTGGTCGGAACATGAATATTAGGGGATCGGTTCCCGAACACCAAGAGAGGTGCATGGGGATCAGGCTTGGACTCGAGGATATAGCAAGGTTTCAATCTAGGGTCCATGGAGATCAGGCCTAGATTTGGTCTCAACATTTGATAAGTTTTTGTTTCCTTTTAAATCTCAAAAAACTTCTCTTTTAAATCTTTGAATTATAGCATCCTGACTCGAAAAAAAATGTTCAAAGTTCAAGTCCAGAGTTCAAATAAAAGACTTTGGGATTTTATTTCTTTACACCAGACTTAGTATTTAATTTCTTAATTGAGACAGAAACAAAAAAAATCCGGAAACAATATCATAATGTAATGCTTTTAATTTTTATATTTTCTCTTCATTTTTATTTAACACCAAATGAAGTCTCCCTAAATGTTCTTGCTTTTTTCATATGAATGAGATTAATAATTTATTAATAATCAGTTAAGAAAACAGAGTACAAGCCAAAGGAGTGAGTGGCTAGAACAAAGTACCATAATTGTTAAATTTGGTTTAATTTAGTGGATTAACCCTTCTAATTCAAAATTTAATTTAAATTGAATTGGTTTTGATTTAATCAAATTCGTTAACCTAATCAAGTTAATTTATGATTTAATTGATTCAATCAGATTGAGATGTTCTAATTTTTTTAAAAAAAAATAACAAAAAATTAAAATAATGTGGTTTTAAATAAAAATTATAGATTAAAATTGATTTGGCAGCTCAGTAACCAAGGTTCCTTTTCAAGTAAGACATGGTCGGTTGTGATAAGTATGGAACAAACATGACTTCCCAACAAAACTAAAGGATAAAAAGAGGCCAACAACCTTTCCCAAAAACAAAAGCTAAACCCCAAAATCCACAGCAGCAGCAGCAGCAGCAACAGCAGCAGCAATAATGAAGATAGCTAGGAATGAGTGAGCAAGGAACTAGCTAGAGCCAAACATGGAAAAACCGGCAAAGAACATAGCCATAGCCAGACACATTGAAAAGAAATTAGCCTGCACAAACAGTTGAGAAAATAAAATAAGTCCCTGGAGTAACAGAAACCAGCAAGGAGGCCCCTCCCTGACAAAAACCTTGCAGCTTACCTTCCACTTCTTTTCTCAACTTGTTAAAAAAAAAAATTATCTTAATCCAAAAATTTAATTTATTAGGTGAAATTCTAAGATATAATTTATATAATTATCTAACACACTTCTTCGAGTAAAAACCTTTTAAATATAAAGGCTCTCTGTATTTGAAACTTGCATAATATACACTATACTATCTGCCGCTAATCTTTGTATAGTTCTTATTGAAAAGCATTTCAGATCACAATTTATAATTACTTGTTTTCACATGTCTATCTTATTATAGATTTCATGTTCATCTTTTATAGATTTTATGACTTTTGATGTTACAAAGCAGTCGAAAGTTACCAAGAGAGTATTGTTCATTTAATGAGATTATTTACACCCTTTTCCCTTTGAGTGATGAAGCTAGAGATATTTATCAAAGGGGCAAATATTTTCTTACATAAGTACGAGATTTATGAGGGAAAGATGGTGCATTTTACTTGGAAATATAATGCAAAAACAATGTTTATTCTATGTTCCATGTTTTGTTAGTGATTTACACTTTTGCATTATTCAAATTGACATACAAAGAGTCACTGTCTAGATTATCTTGAATCACATACTGTATTTTTCTTTATTCAGGGTTTGAGATTCAACATGCTGATCACTTTAAAGTTTAAAGATTTCGCAGAAAATTAATTCAAACCAAGAAATAGTGTACTTTTATATGGAACAAATGATTAAAATTGGAAGCCTTCAACTACATTTTACCCCACTGGAAAACTAGCAAGTAAAACAGATAGGATGAGAGAGAGAGAGAGAGTCGGTCAGTCAGTCTAGTGTTAGAATCTTCCAAAATGATACTCAGAGCTTGTGTCAAGAATTAAAAATATGATTTCTGCACCTACCTATGGAGTCTTGACCCTTCAATAGTCCTTGAAAATGGAAATCATATCTCAAAACAATGGTGAAGATCTTATCTTTAAAAATGGAATGTACAGTCCTCCATTTGTAAAGTTACACAGTAAGAAACATCCTCTTTAGTTCAATTTAATTCATTCAGTTACAGTAAATTGTTTCAATCATCCAAGTCTTGCAGCTATAAATAAAAACACCAAAAAAATAGCTAGCTTTGCTGTAACATTTCAGCCTCAAAAGTGAGATTTCTCCACTAATAATTGCAAGAGGCTACACGTAAAATGGCCTGCTTCGGCAGCCTCACCACAAGCACTAATTTTACTGTACTCTGCTTGTGGATGTGGCTTGTCTCCATGTTAAAATCGGATCCTGAAGCTTCTTATACTATATATATGTAGCACTGCAAGGTTTGCAGTTGATCAAAAAGCCACTGGGTGATTAAGCTCAATTATTGACCAAGATCTAATTAATACTTGAAACTTAAAATATGTTCACCAACCAAAAATAATAGAAAAACAGAAATACAAGAGACATTATTACGAACCAAGAGACTATTGTTTTGGCCCTGGTCCCGTGGAGACATTATTATTATTATTATCTTTTTATTGAGTGAAATTCGAAACATGCCAATTCATGGTCTATGTGTTAAGATTTACCGAACAATACTTAATTATCAGTTGTCCCTTTTATCAATTCATTGTCATAAACTTTATTCTCTTTGAATCTGTTTTCTCTTAAAAGACACTCAACCCTACCACCATATCAACTTTTTGCCTAGGGATTCGACCGTGAACATCGTACAATTTGATGAGGCTATAATTATGATCTCCAATGCACAAATGATTTTGATTTGATGCCACAAACATAAGATCATCAATACCCTATTCTAGTCCTACACAAGGTGGTCAAGTGGATTATTATAAGGGTACATGAATCTTTCAATGTGCATTCAATGTGCATGATGTGTTAAAAGAAATTCAGAGACGCAGAGAAAGGTTGGTTCTTCTAAAGCTGTTCAATCATGGCAGCCTTCTCTCGTATTTCACTTTTATGAAGGTTTTGATACATCACCTTTAAGCTTTTCTGAGTTCAAAATCTTTGATACTGAGAGTTTTCTTCCTTCTGACTTTCTGAAAGATAATGGACATGCATTATTTATCTAGCCAAGTGAATTATTTTTGCTGTAGTACTAATCCCACGTCTCTTTTTTAAAGCTACTGGTGGTAGAGCTATATAATTTAATCTTTTTTTAAAATAATAATAATAATAATAATAATTTGATCATCTTAATTCAGAGCCAAAACCTGACAGAGGGAGACATATGGTCCCGCGGATTGACAGACTTGAAAGGTGTAATTGGCAAAAGTTTCAGCCATGGCCAATTCAAGAATCCACAGTATAAGAAATTGCAGCAGAAATAATGCTTATAATATATAGAGGTTGGCACAGTAGATCTTTAAAAAAGAAATAGAGATTAAAGGAGAATACTAGCACAACACTAGAACAAAAAAAATATGCATGGGCAAGACATTAAAGAAGGTTTGAATTGACCAAGCATTTATGTATGGCTCATACACAAGATGCTCTAAGATAACTACAAAAAGAAAGGGTAAAAAAAAGTTACAAAACAAAGGAACAGAAACATCCAAATTAGACCAGCTAGAGAAAGCTACACTAAGGATAAAATAGCAAAGACATTAGTTGCAATAAGCCTTTCAGAGACTGCCAAAAAATGCAGAAATTGCCCACATATGGTATGTCGAGGCAAAAAGAGGGCCAATCACAAAGGAAAATTAATAGTAAACTTTCTAACAATTCAGCATAGACTCTTCTTGAATCCTACCTAGCATCTGATACACAGCTGTAGCAATCTCATCCACAGAACTCAGCTTACAATCATCTTCTACCTGCAATAACAGTCAAATTAGTTGTTTTGTTTTTCCCTTGACTAAAAGGATATATATTAACTTAATTTATTGATAAACTTGCTCTAATATAATTACCTTGACACTTAGAGAATAAAGCACAATTTGATCAACTGTTGAGACATTTAGGTGAAGAACAGTGAGCCGCATACTATGCAGCGCAGAAACAACCTTCAAGAGCTGTTTCGGCCGCCTTTTCGATCTTATTTTGAGGTTCGCATGACTCTCCACCATGGTCACTTCTATGTCAGCTATAGCAGATTGAGACTTCATCAGTTTTTCATCGTTGCCAGCCGAGCTTTCGCAATGAATTGAGCTTGTTGTGTACTGTGGAAATATAAAGAATTTAGAGAAAGGCAGTGAAGAAACATGTTGCTGATCATCACCATTTGGTTTTTCTTTCATTTCTTTACAGGCACCAAGAACTTGTAACTTTTGCTCAAGCTCCTTGACAAAATTAATGGCGCCTCCAATAATTGAAGCTTGATCACCCTACAAAAATTTACTGCTTAATTAAGAGAAAGAAACTTTGCAGGTCATAGAAGAAGTTATCAAGAAATGAAATTGAGCAAGTAAATGAGGAAGATAGGGGATGAGAGGGATACCCTTTGAACGTAGGACTCAGGCATTAAAGATCTCAGAACTGAAAGATACTCATTCATTTGCTTTCTTCGGTTTCTCTCTACAGCAATGTGAGTCATTCTCTGATTCTCAATCTCTTCTTTGTTCTTTTTGCTCCTTGACCTCCTTCTCTTAACACGAGTAGCAGGCATTGCTGATGAGTCACCCAAGTGGTGATGATGATCACTAGTTGGAGTAGTACTCATCAGTCCATTTACTGCATTAATGCTAGCTTCTGATAAGGATGGAATGTTGCTACAAGTTAATTGCAAATCACTGAAGGGAGGCACCATGGAATCAGGTGGCGGCAAAGGGTTCCAATCCCCATGAAGAAATGTTTCTGTTTGGTTCTCGAGAAAATAAGAAGAGCAGCTTTTGTCTTGATCTTCTTCATTTTGGTCTAGGCCAAAGTCATAGCTCCAATTCCCACCTGGAAAAGTGTAGAGTTCTTTGCTGCTGTGGCCAAACCAGTCTTGTTGAAAGACTGCAGCCTCTAATGCCATCTCTTTCGCACTCTTTCTTGCTTTTCAGAAACTCAGTAGTGTATTTCTTCCTTCTTCCCTTTTCCCTCTTAAATGCAACACAAAGAGAGAAGAGTAGCAGCACAGAAACCACCCAAAAAGAAGAAAGGCTTTCTGCTTTTGGGTCTTGTATGGATGGAGAAACTGAGCTTTTAAAGGCCTTGTTATGAAACAAATTATCTACAGCACATTGCACGTGAAAATGGTATTGGTTTTTTGTTGAAAAAAGAGAGGAGAGTATACAAAGAAATTGGATTTTCCTTAGAAGATGACAGGCGTTTATATATGTGCGTTATTTATCTTCTTATTTCCTTCTTAACAACTACTCTCTCGGTATTTAAATAATTAGTCAATAAAAAACTCATTTTGATTTCTTTCTAAATTGTATGTAAAGTAAAAAAAATACAATCAACTTGTTGAGAATAAACATAAAACTTATAATTTAAAAAAAATATTATTCTAACTTCTAAAAATTATAATTTACATCCATGATCATGACGTAGGTGAATTATAAGAAAAAAAATTAAATTTTAAGAATTTATCATATAAAAATCTATTACCAACCAATTTTATAGATATATCCTAGCTAGCTAGCTAGAAGATATATATATATATATATATATATATATATATATATATGAACAAATGGAATAGAGTTAGGCTAAAAAAAATCTGATCATTTTACACTAACAATTTGACAATAAAAAATCATAACTTTTGATTTAATTATTAAATTGAGTTTAATTTTTTCTAGGAGATTTCCAAGGTCCAATTCTACCGCGAGGTTAGCACCCTTGTGTTAGGCCTCCTCCAAAAGACCTCAAACTAGACCATAAAGATTTTGTTTGAGTCAATTTTATTATTTTTCTTAGATTTTTCTGAATTTTATGTTAGTTTTGAATTTCTTGTTATTTTTCCTTTTTGTTTAGGGTTTTTTTTCCTTATTAAGATATTTTTTAGACTATTTAAAGAGTTATAAAACACTTAGAGAGGCATAATATATCTTACTTTATTCTTAGAAATAAAACTAAAAACTAGTGGTTTTGATGTGCTAACTCTATTCTATTTTGTCAAGCTCTATCTTTCTTCTTGTTGTTTTTTTTTTAGAGATATATTATTTCATTAAACGTCATAGACTGGCAGAAGGGAAATATCATAGAGCCTGCATTATATCAATTTTTGCAGGAACTATCAAAAGAAAAAAAAGCCCAGATAGAGAAAACAAAACAGCAAATTTAGCATAAGAAAGCAACATTAAAATCTACACAAGCTAACCATCACAGCAAAATCCAAGAGAGACTTTCAAGAATCTCTAATTCATCATAACTCTTAGGAAATTATTATTTTTTATTCTCTTAATTTGGAAGTTCGTGGCCTATTGGTCTTCCAATGCACAATAATTATTCTTATAATATTTTTTATTTTACAATTAATTAAAGAATTCAAAATTGAGTATATTGAAGTTAAAAGCAAGTTATAATTCACACAATCACATCAAAATTAAGGAATTCAAAATAATTTTATTTCTTGTAACTTAGTTTGAAATTTGAATCCTAATAAACTAGAAAGAATTACATCATTAATCATCATGACAACTTTTCACATTAATTGTTAAGTCTTCTTTCTTCCATGAATATTTGTGAATAAGATTTGATCAATGATTTTATCCTGTTGGATAAGCTAAATAACTACAGCCAATGAAACTTGGAACTTGAATTCTTGGCCACATATTGCCTACTCTCTGGTTGACGGCAAGCAAGTTCTTAATATATATATATATATAAACACTTGTGGCATTTACGACACAATTGTCAATTCTATAAAAAAAAAAACAAAAAAAAAACTCTTTTATTAATTGAATGAAAATGATATTAACAGAAGTATCTGAATTAGGGCAGAAACTGACATAAGCGTTATTCATGTAGCCTACAATAGCCAATTTCTTATTTTGTCTTCTATTTTATTTTTTTATTTTTTTTGTATGCAGCTGAAAATGATTGACTTGACTTGGGCTTGGTATTTTAAGGGCTACATATCTCGAAAACATTGGGAAAAAAAAGGAGAAAAATAAGAAAAAGAATAAAAAAGGAAACTGAAATTAAATTTTAAATGCTAACATAATTGTTTTTTTTTTTTACTGCCAAAAAAAACTAGAAAAATTGTGCCTTGACCACACAATATTAAATTCTTGTAATACATCTATAACCATGTTGTTTCATCTCATGAGCAAAAAATAAAAAATAAATAAAAATAAAAATTGTACTCTCTTAGGAATGTTGTGAAGTCCCATCTCCCCCAGGTTTTAAGACACTGCTAGCTAAACACCATATGCAGCAACAAAGGGTCACCTTCCTCTAGTTTCGTTCAATTGTTTTAATTAATTTGTCAGAATTAATTAAGTCCCTGAATTTTATGTCGACCATTTTACTTTACACTGCTGAGAGTACGTGCCTGCATCTTGAAATGATGCACGGAGAGCGAGTGACACGCGCCACCATGAACCACCACAATTTGCGAACTGAAACAGGAAGGTTCGTCATTTGGTAATAATAGGGCCGGATGTACGAGCTCATTGAGATATGTGAAGATAAAAAAGGCTGACAAAGCAGAGATTCTTACAGTGAGGAAAGCAAAGAAAGCTGAAAGTTACATTGCTTTGATTTGTCTGATAGATTTGTACGTGAGGAATCCATGTGACGAAACAAACAAGCAATTCATATTGTACTTTACATTATAATTTGGTGTATAGCACTGTTAGTATTTTATTTTATTATGTATCGATTGCTTACCCAAGAGTACTGTAAATGGCAGCTTCTGTTTCTACAGTTCCAAAAGAATGTGACTCCCTATGCAAGTGCTTGAGTGATTTGGTAATTCATCACAGTTGAAAAAATGTTTACTTTATTGTAAAATAACAGTAGTAAAAAGTCATTTAGAAATTTAGTATTATTTAGAGTTATAATTGGTATATATATCATGCGATCTCGCGTGTTGTATATGGTATCTGTAACTTTAAATAATAGATAGAAGGATATAAATTTTAATACATATAGTTTTTTATATATAGAATACAAAAAAAAAAAAATAAAAAAACACATCAGTAGGCCATATAAAAAAAATAATGTCACAAGTTTTAAGAAATCAGGTTTAATTATGAAGGTAAAAAGTTTAATGCAATCCGCAAGAATTAACCTATTTAATAAGCATAGTTTTATCAAATGAACCAGTGTGAAGAAAATCTGACAAAAAATATTAGCTAATATAAATAAAATTATTCAATTAAGAAATGTCTAAAACCAAAAAAATTATTCAATAAATTCTCTTTGAATACTATTCTCAAAATTTAATCCTATAAAAAAAAAAGCAGCAACCCTTTTGAGACGAAAATCGAGCATGCATTTTACAGGCTCCCTCACTTGAGGTTTTTTTTTTTTTATATATATATATATAAATAAAATAGAAAACAATGTGCAAGAGAGACGATAACGATTCAAGTTCAGAACTAGGTACAGACAGTAAGTACAAATCAATACGTATTGACATCATTCTCTTTGATTTCTTCCTCTTGTTTTCGTTCAAATTCCAAAAACCCATTGGAATCTCATCCATCCATGCAATATTAACTAATCAATCAATCCTTTAAGTAATTTTGAACAGCAATAAACTATATATATATATAAGCTTCTTCCAAGTATCTCGTGCCCAATAATATTCTTATCCCATTAATTAATCAATGATCTAAGTTGCTTTCTGAGCCTCTTTAGCTACAACATTATTGACATCTTTTCAGCGGTCCTAGTTCTACAGCAAGTAAAGTACACAGTAATTTTATACCTACTGGTCGGCATGTAGGTTTAATTATGCACTTGGCACTTTGCTATGGGAACTAATAATTGGATAATGTAAATCATCTATTAAATATTTAATAATAAAAATTTAGGTTTAAGAGATTTGATTCCTGTATGGTTTGAGGTTCGAGTCATGTGGTTGCTAATATGATGACCACTAGATATTTATATGGTCGTTAACTTCAGAGCCCGTGGAATTAGTCGAGGTGTGTACAAACTGGTCCGGATATCTATGATAATAAAAAAATAAATTGAATCCTGTAATTTTAAATCCATCAGTCACTAATAATAGTAAAGTATGTAGACATTCCATCACAAAGAAGAAAAAAAAAAAAGTTGTAGGACATAATAAAACAGATGCTGCACTGCTAATTGTTTTGCTTTTGTGTGAGCAATCAATTATCAAAGCAATATGATTTGATACACAGAACTGTGATGCAAATATTAAAATTCATTAAACATCTTGATTAATTAGTGGGTCATTAGATTATAATTAAGGTTAATTAGTCGGCTTGAACATTTTGTTGGCTGCTACTGGTTTTTCTCCATATACTTTGGCTGATGTTGTATCTTACATTCATAAAATCATTTGATTGTTTTTATTTATTTCTTGAGTATTAAACTAAGTGAAAGAAAAAGAAAAAAAAGCAGGACAAAAGATTAGTTAGAGTATTTATGAATCTTATGAGAATGTTCGGACAGGTAGACCAGACAGAAAAAAATTAGTAAACATTTTATCTAAGAAAATAAACTGTCTCACTCTACTTGATATATAATCAAAACCCAAAATATTTTATTAAGTGGTTCATGCATGGGCAATCCAACAAATTTAGGGCAATTAACTGACTGTCTTTATATGAGAAATGCCATCGTTGCCTATTACTGCCAATATCTATACCCAATCCGTACCATCTGCTTTCACACTATTTATAGGTTTTGTGTGTTTTAAAAAAATTGTTAAAAAAAAACATCATTTACCCTTAGGCTTAGAGTTTTTTTATTTTAAAGGTATTTCGTTATTTCACTATATATTTTAATTGTTTATTATTTTTTATATCTGATAAAATACCAAATTCCCCCTCAACTTAAATTCCAATAATGAAAACACCATTATGAAAAACAAAAATACCCCTTCACGCTAGTGTTTTTTTTTTCTTCCAAGGTATTTTGGTCGTTTCACTATGCAATTAATATGAAAAAAAAATTATTTATCCCCAGTCAATTTGAAAAATAACAAATGAGCCATGTGAAAAGAGTCTAATTCCCTTGGACGCCCGTGTTAAGTTTTTTAGATGGAAGGAAAAAAGAGTCTTTACACTGTTCTAGAGAACAATGTAAATGTATTTGCAGCTATAGTGGTTTCTAAAGGCCAATTAACTCTTTTTAATATTAGATCATGAATATTTTCAATGATCAAATTAAAGAAGAAGAAGAAGTTAATAGCTATTGTGAAAACACTATAGGCATAGATTCATTGTATTGTGGATTGGAATAGTGCAATGATATCTTTCCCTCCAAGACCAAAAACAAATGAACTTCCTTCGAGGGTAAAATGGTCTTTTTCACGGAATCTGTTTGTCATTAAAAATTAATTGGGGTTTTAATGGCCTTTACACTTATTTTTAGCACAATAAAAACTATAGATTTACCCTCAAAAGAAAAAAAAGGGTACAAGGGGCTTTGATGTCATTTTCTTTTAAAAAAACAATGAAATAAAATTAGTGCCTTTAAAGAAAAAAATTGTAAAAATAATTTCTATAAGCTTTTTCATTTTTTCATGTGGTTTTTTTTTTATGTTGTAATCAAGTTGGTTAAAGGCAATTTAGTACTTTAATAAATATAGAATATTAAAAAAAATAGCTATTACATGCTACAGTAAAGGTAAAAGGCAAGATTGAAAGTTAAGAGGGCACTCAAGAATAAATACGTGTTCAAGTTGAGAATTGAAGAAAATTGCTCATATTAATGGTACAAGGCAAAATTGGTTATAAAAGAATTCAATTATAAGAAGGGAAATGATTTTGAAAAAATCTTTTCACCCGTGGTCAAAGATGTCTTTAATTCGAGTTGTGCTCGATTTAGCTACTATTTTGAATCTTGAAGTTGAACAACTTGATGACTAAAATGAGGAGATCTATATGGAGAAGCTTCATCCTTTGATGGTAGAGCATGGTTATGATAGAACCACTTATGATCATTTTGTGTTTATAAAAAAGTTTCATGATGGCAACTTCATTATTCTCTAGCTATATATGAATGATATGTTGATTGTTGGCTATAATACTGAGAAAATAAAAAGTTTGAAGGAAATTTAGGTAAGTCTTTTGCAATTAAAGACCTAAGACCTACAAAACATATTATTGGAATAAATATTCCTTGTGACGGAATGAATAGAAAACTTTGGCTATCTTAGAAAAGGTATGCTAAAACAATACTTGAGAGCTTTAATATGACCATGTCAAAACCCATTTGTTCTCTACTTGTATGCCACTTTAAGCTAAGTTCTAAATAATGTTTTTCAAGTGATGAAGAAAGAAATGAGATGAAGGAGGATTCTCATACATTCATAGTTGGTAGCTTGATATATATATCAAGGTTTGCACAAGGCCAATTATAGCTCTTGTTGTTGGCGTGGTTAAATAGTTCCTCTCAAATCTTGGTAAAGAACAATGGTCAATAATAAAATAGATTCTCAAGTATCTCAAATGTACTTCTAGTTTTAGTTTATATTTTGATAATGGTAAACATGTGCTGAATTGATACACAAATACAAATATGGTTGTTGATGTTAATTCTAGAAATTCCACATTAAGATATTTAATGACCTTTGCAGGAGAAAAGTTTCATGGCAATCAAGGTCGCAAAAATATGCTGCGTTATCCACTATAGAGATTATTGGTCTTATTAAAAAGGGTAAATATATAGTAGTTATAGATGAAGAAGTTCTTATATGAAGTAGACCTAATGCAAGAGAACTTCGTATTTCATTAAAATAGTCATAGCGTAATCCATTTTATTAAGCATCCTACTTTTCATTCCTGACCAAAGAAAATTGAGGTTAGATACCAATGAATTTGAGATGCTATAGAGATGAATTCTTTTACTATTAAAAAGGTCTATATTGATGATTATGTGTCAAATATGATGGCTAAGGCTTTACTAAGATAAAATTTTTAGTTCTATAGAAGGAAACCGATGTTAGTGAAGCCTTCTGAAAGAATCCAAATAAGGAGAATTATTGGGTTTGGTCCCTTCTTTTTTGGGCTATAACCCAAAAAACTAAGAAAAAATAGGTGAAGGTTTAAATCCTTTTAGGTCATATAAATAGGTGGCTAGGTATAAAAACCTAACTTTGGCTTATTTTCTTTATGAACCAACATATACAAAAGAAAATGAGAGATGGAAAGCTTTTGACCAAAAAGTGAGAGAGTGTGGAGAAAAAGTGTGTTTTTCATCTTTATGCCTCAATTGGACGATGACTTATTACCCCATTAATATGAGATTATGATATGTTATTTGCAACGATGAGCTCTTCAATTTAGACAATGTTAATCATTGAAAAGCTTCTACCTTTGGGTATTTTATAAAGATCTAATTGATGAGATCTAGTTCTTTTTATTTGTTATTGTTGAAGAAATTCATCCTTGTGATGATGAATTTAGTGATAT
>Ga0325400_1004525_pt1 | contig 12875 bp, 9 predicted proteins | sample PopdelMetagenome_2_FD_205662 | JGI IMG/M metagenome (GOLD analysis project Ga0325400, IMG submission 205662) | Populus deltoides microbial communities from Bellville, Georgia, United States - Xylem-PdKOR-R1 | ecosystem: Host-associated > Plants > Phyllosphere > Stem > Wood/Secondary xylem...
ATTTTCCTATACAATGGACCGTGGTTTACTTTTTCTCAAGAATGATGTGCATAGTTACAGTAGTTTATTTCCAAAATAATGAGCATATAAATATAATGGTGTATATCCCAAGGTCATTTGGAAGATGATGTTAGCTCTTAGGATTGCTCTTAAACATATAAAAAAGAATGAGCATGAAGTAACTGAAACACTGTTTACCATCATAACTGATGCAGGGTATGCATTTCCATCATCTGCAAAACAAAGCACCTTCTGAATTCGGCCTATTGCAACAATGGCCACTTCAGGCAAGTTCAAGATGGGAGCACCAAACTTCCCACCAATTGCTCCAATGTTGCTTAGTGTTATTGTTCCACCAGTTATGTCCTCTGGGTTGAGCTTATTAGCCAAGGCCAATTGTTGCAACCGTGAAAGCTCCATCGTTATCTAAATACACATGTGGACATTGTCAATAAAACCGGTAAAAAGGAAAAAAAATTACAGCAAAATTTAAGGAGAAGTGATCTGAAAGTAAACACATTTGAGAGCAAAACATGATTGATATATATATATATATATATATATATAAAGGCACTATTTCATTCTTGCTTGTACTCATGGGTGATCCTAACCATAAGCATGCATATAAGGAAGTTTCAACCTTAAAAAACACACTGGTTTCAATTTGAATATATATTAGACCATTTTAACTCTCATTATCAAATCAACCAGGTTATATATTCTCCAGTAACTATTAAGTGTTTAAAGAAAAATGTTTGAAGTCATACTCAATAACACAAGAAAGAAGCTGCCAGCTAAAAAGCAGAGTGGAATAGAAGATAGTTTCTTGTGTAAATAAAACAGACAGGAATCAGTAAAACAACCTCCAAGATGGAAAGAGACTGAACATTCTTTATGTTGGGTACAACTAAACCAGATGGAGTAGCCATGGCAATTCCAATATTGTGGGAACCTATGACATTCAACAGTTATTGTGACCACAATCAAAACTAGAAAAGAGGGTTAAGGTCATCAATAAGAATATTCAACATAATCCAAGCAACATACTGAATAATAGATCTCAAAAGAGCAATAATTATTTTACATCAGAACTAACAATTCTTCCATCAAGAAGAGATATAAACATGTGCCCATACATCCTTGTAGAACCAAATATAGAGCCTCTGGTGGATACACCCATCTTCTGTTGAAGTACGATAATTTATATTGGTTTTATAAGAGCAGTCAATCCCGGTGACCTTATTGTCAATCTATAATATAAAAATGTTTCTCTTATTATAAACTTTTTGTTGGCATTGGATCTAATTCAAGCTTTGTTAGATTCTCAAAGACTTGCATAGGACATTAAAATTACCATTTTAAATTACGTTGAGCAGAAATGCTTTCATAAGCAAGAATCATAGTGCCCATACACTGAAATGCCTACTCTGAAATCGTAGTTTTCTAGTACTCGTTGGGCATGTGCCCATCAGAAAATAGAGGCAGTAAGCAACATTATAGCAGCAAAGAAGAATAAATCAACAAACCTTTCAGGACGACCTCCATTGAGTCCTCATTAAAGCAGCTATTAATCCACGGATATTTGCTGATGGCCACTGAAAGTGACTTTATCAAAGATGGAAGGAATGTATGCTTCACACCTGGTTCAGTGTTACTGTTTTGGAAACTTTCTTTAAGCTCCACCAATGCATCACAATTTATCTCTTCTACATAATGAAAATGTGGAACTTTTGCAGCCATAGACATTGTTTTCACCATCGCACGTTGGAATCCCCTGGAAAAAAAAAAAGCAATGACTTTGCATTAACTCTAAATTTAAAGTGGTTTGCCTAATAAACATATTCTTTAAGAATTCCTAGTACATGGAATTGAACAAATAACTGTCCAGTATCAATACACCAACAAAAATGAGTTTTAGGGAGAGGGGGGAAGATTTTGTCTTTAAGGAAAGGGTTTACACTTTACAGTAAAAGATTTGGTTTTCAGAGTAAAAGATGCACACAAAAAGATTAGGGGTTCTGAAGTAAAAAGGTTTAGATTTTACATCATAATTTTGGAATTTAAAATTAGAAGTTATCATATCTCACAGTACAAGATTTACAATACGAGTGTTCTTCCATCCCATGTAAAACTTATTTGAGACTGTTGAATTCACAAGATATGTCTGATTTTCTATGTACAGTTCCTATGTTAAAAAACTTCATCAGTAGGGATCCAACTATCATCGAACACAACTAACTACATGTACATGGTTATGGTTGCCTGCTTATGCCTTGGATAACAATTAATTGACGTTATGATTGCATATAGGGAAAGTTGACTGACTCATCTGCAGTGTAAGAAATTGTCATGTTGTCCTAATCCTACAATTCTTCAGAAAAATTTGGTAGTATTGTGAAGAGTAAAATGCCAAGGAAAGCAGTTTTGTATATTCCTGCCCCCTCCTCCGGAAAAATAATGATAGAAAAAAGGTGTTTCAGTTCACATTTGTATCTAATATTTTACCTTAGGGGAACTGTCTTATCACCATGTTGTGATCCTAATTCAGCTGGCACATATGAGTGGTCCTCTTCACCTTTCAAAAATTGGTCTCTGGAATCAGCATTCTCAATGCCAATTGAATCTTTATTGATTCCTTTCAGAATAGCATGTCTCAGTATGTCTTCTTTTAATACTCTCCCATCTTTACCAGCTCCACGGACATCATTTAGATTTATATCATATTGCTTTCCAAGGTGTCGCATAGCTGGTGTTGACAGGACTCCGCCAGTTTTACATTTATTCACCTCAGAATAATGAGAAACATCTTGTTTCTGCGTTGGAACTTGAGCTCCTTGAACAACCATTTTAAGAAGAGACTCTCCAACCTGCAATATAGTTACCCTTATTCGCACATATCATATATTACCAGAAATTCAAATTATCAATAAACATGCATGAAAACTAATCTCATGACTAACTTCAAGTTACAAACACCCCCTAATTGTGCAGAGCACAGTCTCCCTATCTTTTGGGCCCCCTTGAGAAATGGAGCCAGCTCTGCCATTGTGGCCCATTTTAGGTTCACACAGGCAGGTGCTAGTGTTACCTAGCATGGCTAACAAAATAACAATTTGCTTCATACGTCAAAGAAAAAAATATTTGTTTGACATAGTTTCAAACTGAATTCCAACTGCTTCCCCAAATTAATGTCTCCCACTTCGTAATTTCATCTTTTGTATCCCACACAGGGAAAACCACATCGCTAAATGCATGCATATGAAATTCATAAAATTGAATTATTATTAATCTACAAAAAAAATAAAAATGTCAACTTGATTTCTTCACCAAGCCAGTGAGCATTGAAACACGAAATTCTCACCTTTACAATATCTCCAGGAACATAGAGAAATTGAGCAACTTTCCCCTTATAACGACTCGTTATCTCAATAGTCGCTTTGTCACTCTGCACTTCACACAGTGGTTGAAATTCTTCAACTTGATCTCCCTACAACAACAACAATCACATTACCATCTTTTAAAAAAACAATTTTAAACCCTGCTAAATCAACGCCAACATTATGATTTGAAAACAGTATCAAGACAAACATTTCTCAAAACTTTGTCAGAGATCATTTCATTCGTTCACTTGCCTCTTTCACAAACCACTTGAGAAGTTCACATTCAGCAATACCTTCACCAGTTTGAGCCAAAGGCACATCAACAATTCCAGCACTCGTTCCCACATCAACCGAAGCTTGACTCGAAAACAAACACAAACCCACTTTCCTACACTCAATCTTGATCTACAAAAAACCCAACAGCCATCTAACAAATTATTCCAAAACAAAGCAATTAACTAACAAGTTACATAATATGAAAGAGTCACTCACGTTCATAGAGTTATTCGGATAACCAATGAAAGGAAGTTTGTGGGACGTTAATGGAGACGGGGTTGGAAATTGAGAAGTAGTATACGGGTAGAGAAATCGTGGGGTGGAGCTCCATGCCCGTCTATGACAAATCCTTCTGACAATCATCGTTGATGAAGACGTTGCTAATCACTCTGAGAAAAAAATGGGAGAAACTTTTGTTGTTTGTTCCAAGTTGTCAATTCTGTTTCGGTTTATCAATTGAAATGAAATGTTTTTGTTTCCGTTTCGACGTGCCGTTACTCTCTCTCTCTCTCTCTCTCTCTCTCTCTCTCTCTCTCTCTCTATATATATATATATATATATATATAATTCAACAAACCTAATTTTAAAATTTAATATCAAAGAAATATAATTTTAAAATTTAAAATATTTATAAATAATTAAAATTAAATAGAACCTTAACTTAAAGTAATTCAACTTAAATAAAATACCAAAATATTATAAAAGTAAAATGTTTTAACATAAAAGAAACATAAATCAAATCCAAACTTTCACTTCTAAAAAATAAAGGGAAGCCACACAAGTCATTCACGTCAAAATGTTATGACAATTAATTTTTGAATGAAGGTAGAGGGAGTTGGAGTCTGAGGGTCACATTTAAGTTAACACACGAACACCATTTAATTAGTATTTTTTTAATTCTTAATTAAACTATAAGTTTTGTTTGTCATCCCTTTAAATTCCATTTCGTGTACTCATTCAATATCACAAGAAAGTCCTGTTTTTCTTAAGGATAATAAGAAATAGTCTAGCACTTTTTATATTATAATCATATTGCAAAATATATTTTTATTGTGATATTAATATTTTACAAAAAAAAAGATATCTAACTCATATTTTATTCAATTAGAGAAATGGAAGGAATGTAATAGATATTGGTGTCAATGAAAGTTTGTTAAGAGAGGGGAGTTCAATGAAAATAAATTTGCCTTTTGATCATGCTAAAAAAATAGACTGGGTCCATAAATTTATTATTGTTGTTGTTTTGTTTGATTTTTTATTTTTAAATTGATTAAAGATTGTTTTGTAGTTGAAAATGGAGTTATTAATATTTATATACTATTTTTAGGATTTGTTTTGGTTAAAATAAGTTGAAGTTTGGGTTTGATTCAATGGCTTTTAAAGCCCGAAATGAAATATGTGAAATGAAATCGGAACATTCTGGTCAAAATTTTTCCAGAAAATTCAGAACGGATCAAGATTTAAAATGAGATAAAAATTGTTCTGTTTTGTTTTATTTTTTTGAATTGGTATGAATTGATACGTGATGCTCTAATATAAAAACATATAGGGTTTAGTTGTTTCTTTAATTTTAATTAGACAAGAAAATTGTAATTTTATGGGGGGTTATTATTATATTTATAAGGTTTTAAATAAGTAATCCCTCGTCTTGAATTAAGATTTGTCTTTAAGCCCCTTTATTTATTCTAACTTTCAGATAGGCATCAATGTTTTTATTCGAGAAATTAAGGTAAGGCAGCTATCGAAACTAGACCGACTTAGATTTTACTTGCATTTAAGTAACTAGTGTCTCAAAATAAAAATACCAGATGCAAAAATTATAAAAATATATATAGTTAAAAAAAATAAAGATATAAAATAAATTTATTTATGTAATAATTTTAAAATAAATATGTATACTTTCAAAATAATATATATATATATATATATATTCTTTTTTTATTATATTTGTCTCTTCTATTATGAAATAATAATTAAACTCTACATAAATATATAAAATGCAATATGGTTTGTGCGTAAATTTAAAGTAGTCCATTAGCCCTCCTCTCTTTATTTTTTTGAAAAAAAAATTAAAAAATAAATCTAGCCAGATGTTGGTTGTACTGACTCTTATATATCCTCAAAAAAAATATAGATTTAAAAAAAAATTAATTCATGATGGATCTATGCATGTATTTATAAATTCTGAAAAGTGTAACCTAACTGGTCAGACTCTGAATTTATTTTCTAGAGATTATCAGTTCGAGTCTCACAAACCTCAGAACCACTATAAATTTATATAATCATTAACATTAAAGATCGTGAAATTAGTCAAGGTATATATGGAAGCTGACTCAAATATTCATATTAATGATAAAAAAAAATATTACAAGTTTAGATTCTCCTTTTCATTCACAAAAATCAATACTTCAAGATTAAGACAACTCTAGAGATTAGGCGTAAATCCAAACTTAAAGGCCATCCTAATTTTAGATTGGTCCTTGTTCATGCTATGCACGAGGCCATGACATGGAGGTGAGGTGGTAAGGGACCTTTTATGACGGCCGTGTGCTTTGCAACTAAAGAGGTGCAGCCTCGCTATAATTGCATTCGGATTTGTAGCCATTTATCTGTTTATTTATGTGTTTTAAATTTATTTATTTTTCGAGAAAATTTAATTTTTTTATTTTTTTAATAATTTTTTTTATTTTTATATCATTTTAATATACTAATGTCAAAAATAATTTTTTAAAAATTTAAAAAATATATATTATTTTGATATATTTATAAGCAAAAAATATTTTAAAAAACAATTGTTACTACACTTTCAAATATTTCCTACAAATACAACCCATTATAGCTTCTTCTTTTTTTTTTGATCAAATGTAAGTATTGTATAGATCAAAAAGCGCTGGAGACCAGCAATACAAGGAAAAAGGAACAAAATCCCTTGACCAAATCAAAAGCAAGACAAGCTTGCAGAACAGAAGGCAAAGGGAACAGACTCCCTTGTACAAACCAAAAGTAAGACATGCGATTTGAAAACTAAGGGAACAGACTCCCTGGATCACAAAGGGAACAGGCTCCCTTGAACATGTATCAAACCCAGAAAGCAAAACAAACTAGCATACAATGAAAACTTCAGTCAGGAGACCCAAAAAACCCGCAGCAAAGCTCCTTCCAACCCAGCATACAACACATTACAGCAGCAGCTGAGACGAGGAGCAGCAGCGAATGACACTGTAGTTCATTGATCCTTATTGAAAATCAGCATCGGCTTCAAACTAGATTTGAGCCTGTAGTTTGCCGCCGGTCCAAATTACGCCATGGGACCATAATTTTTTTATATAAAAATCAATGCTTAAGAGATGAAGTACATTTCAAAAATAAAAAATAAAAAATAACGACTTGAGTTATAATCTTAATCATATCAAATAAGTTAATTTTATTTTAATAAGACTAAAAAAAATAGATAACCATAGTAAATCAATAATTGTTTAAAAAAAACATGATAATTTATAGAAAAAAAAACTTTGAAAGTAAAAAATTGGATACAAAAACCAATCTAAGTCAACCCGGGGTAGCGTAATAGACAAATAACTTGGGTAATAAAGGGTGAGCCAACCCGAATTAACCTGCAAAAGCCCGTGGCTCAAGCCTTGAGATCAAAGCAACCCAATAGAAAAGAAATTGAAAAAAACCACAAGATCAATTTAAAAAAAAAAACATAATGATGAACGATGAAATCAGAAAAGAAAATAAGCCATGAAAAATGATATTAACCCGCGTTAACTTTTCAAACTTGTAACCTAGTTCATTAGACATGAAGAACCATACATGGAAACACTATAAAACACAATCACCAGCAAGTTAAACGTTGAAGGATGAAATTGAAAAAAAAATGATCATAAAAAAATAACAATTAGAAACGTAGAGATAAAAAAAGACAAAATAAAAAATAAATTAGAGGGAAAGAAAAAAAAATATTGAATGGTGAAATTAAAATAGAAAAAACTTTAATAAAATGATAAAAAATCAAAAGAATAAGAATCAAATTGAAAAAAAAAACAATACATCATAAATTTAGATTGAAAGATGAAATTAAAAACAAATAAAAATTGCGCAAAAGAGTTAAGGACCGGAGTGGAAAAAACAATATATGACAAATTAAGATTGGATGATGAAATTAAAAAAAAAATACAAAAGGGCCAGTGAAAAAAATTAAAAACCAAAAGAATAGTGACCAAATTTTAAGCCAAAACAAATTGAAGGTTAACTTTGAAAATTTAGAAAGTCAAATACTAAAACCAAGGAGATTAGAGAGAAGAAGGAAAAGTAAAAGATAAAAAAAAAGCTCTTGCACCAAACTGGTCGTCCATTCAAGACACGTGTCGGGAAAATATAGAGGGGCTGTCAAAAGAATTTGGACCTCGTTGTTTGGTTACCAAGCGACGCGGTGCACATTGCCCAAAACAACAACAATTCTTCACTTTCAATGCATGTATCAACCTTTTTTTGTATTTATTAAATATTAAATTTCAAATCCATCATTGACTCCACATAAGAATAACAAATAATCTAAGATTAAAATAATAAAAATAACCCTTGAATAGAGCTCCTTTTTTTTTCACCTCAAGTGGAATAACTTAATTGTGCATTTGAAATTGAAAAGGCAAAAATGTTGCTATATGCTAAACTTAGTTTGGTGGTTCAAAGGTTATTTTTGTATTTTTATTGTTCAAAAATTAATGAAAAACCCAAATACTTCATTTTCTAAGACCAATTTTTAATGTTACGAGGGGTAAAATTATAATTTTATTGTCACAATTCACAATTAATAAGTGTTACAATAAACAATGTTATTACCCTTCTTCCCTTTTTATTTATTATGTTATTGGTATATAAATATAAATGGTAAAAGGAAATTTAAGTTTTAGTTTGTTTCTTTTTTGTCTTAATGAATATTGAATGGTGAAGGAATTATTTTTTCTCAATTTTTTTAATTTGAGTTTTTTCTCAAGTTTTTTACCCTTTTGTTTATTATGTTATTGTCACTCTTGAGTTTTTTTATTTTGTCTTGTCTTTTTTTTTTCACGAGATTGCTGTAATATATAAAAATACAAGTGCAAAGTGTGACCACATCTCAACTATGAAATAATCAACATAATTTATCCTTTTGTATAATTTTTGTGTTAGGTAGGAAGTTACAAGGCCGCCATAATTATATATGCATCGTAGTAAGTCAAAATGCAAGGTTGTGTTTGAAATTACTGATGCGTGATTTTTTTTAATTATTTTTTATTTAAAAATATATTGAAAAAATTTTATATTAACACATCAAAACAATAAAAAAAAACTAAAATAAATATTAATTTAAAGGTTTTTTAAAAAAAATTAAAAGTATGGTCGAACATACTCCTAAACAATGTATTTAATATTGTGATAAATTTTATAATTATAATTTAAAATAATTTTTAATATAATTCAAGCAAAACTATATTATATATTACAAACCTAAACCATAGTTTTTGTGAGTATTTAGCTGACATAACAACCACCAAGAGATCTCTCTAAAAACTTTACAAAGAACTCTACAATAACCACCAATCTTTAAAATCTCTTATCATTAATAGTTTTAGCTATTTTGAATTTTAAATCTCTTATAATCTTTATTTTTTTCTGTCACTCAATTAGTTATATATAAATCTTTATATATCCTACCAAATACAAATAAATAGTATCATTTGAGTCATTCTCTTTAATATGTCTCTATAAGTTTCTATAAGTTTTCATGGTATTAGATGTCTCTAAAAGTTTCTATAAGTTTTCATGGTATTAGAGCAACAATAGGCAGACAAACACCTAATCTTTTTCGAAGCTTTCACACACGAATCTTCCTCATCCTCTCCATCTATACTATGGCTTCCTCTGTTTCCACCAATTCTTTATCTCTATCTACTTAATAGATTCATTCATTTCATAACGTGTCAGTCAAAAACTTAAAGGGCACAATTACTTGTCAAGGAGTATTTAGCTCAATTTTATTTCTTCGGGGTTAAGATCTGAATGGTATGATTGGTGTATCTAAAGAAGCTATCACATAAGTATCTCAACTTAATAGCTTAAACTGTTAGGTAAGGTCCGCTCCTATTTTATGATGGTATGGACGATTGCTTGGATATGATTTATGTTATTCTCTAACACACTCCCTCAAGTGAAAGCCTTTTAAGCTTAAAACTTGCACAGGCCCACACCATCTTGTACTTAATTTTTATCAAATAAATGAGGATGATGAGATTCAAACTCGTGACCGCTTGGTCATCATGGCTCTGATTCCATGTCAAAGAACCATATCAACCCAACAGCTTAAATTGTTAGGTAATGTCCGCTCTTATTTTACGACGGTAGGGATGATTGCTTGGATATGATTTATATTATTTTTTAATAGAAGCACCATCTAAGACCTTTTCATATGACTCTCCTAATCTAGTTTATGCAATTTGGTTCAAGAAATACAATTGTGTTTTGAGCTGGTTACTAGCCTTTATTTCTGATAAGCTAGTATCTACTGTCTTTAGTCTGAAAACCTCCAAACAAGTCTAAGATTCTCTTCAAACTAGATTTTTAACTACCTCAAGGTCACATATTGCTCTTCTTAAGAGACAACTTTAGACTATCATTTAAGGTAATCGTTCATACTCTACATTCCTTGAAGATACTAAATAATTGGTTGATCACCTTTCTATTGCAGGCTAACCAATAGATGATCAAGACTTCATCACTTTCTTAATTGGTGGTCTTTGTGCCACCTTTACTTCATTTATTACATTTTACCATTTTGCTTGCGGGGAAAAATAGTTATCTCTTAATGATTTTTAGTCTAAATTTTTAAGTTTTGAGACATTAATTGATGCATCTATTCCAATGCAAAATCAAAAAATTTTATTTGCTACAAAGACATTTAATTATATAAAAAAGGAAGCCTACAAGTACTGCTTCAAAATCTCAACAAGCTACAACATTAGCACAACCTCGTGGACTTTCAAGATTCCAATCCAACAATGATCATACAACTCCACATGACAGACCACAATGTTAGATTTGTTAAAAGCATGGTTATGTTGCTTCGGATTGTTTCCAGCACTTTAATTTTTCTTTCCAATGTAAGGGACCTCTTTTAAATCAACAGCAATAATTGTTGAGGCCAACAACACTTTTGAGTACCAAACTTAGTATGCGGATAATAGGGCTAACACTTATATTACTGCCAATACAACAAATTTAAAAACTCTTCAGCTTTATGATAGTCTTGAAACTGTCATGCAATGGTTCAAGTTTGGTAATCCAAAACACTAGTTTTTCATCTATAAATATAGCTCATGATTCCTTTTATTTGAATAAAGTTTTTCATTATCCTCAAGTTGCAACCAATCTTTTATCTATTAACCAATTTTACCAAGATAATGACTGTTATTTCATTATAATTGGAACTGATTTCGATGTTAATGAGAATAAGACTGGGTGATTGCTGCTCCACAGGCTGGTTGAGGATAGTCTCTATCCTATTAATGGGAATAAGAGTTACACCAGTAATTTTCGATGTTTAGCTTCCAAGTTAGGGACAAAGGCCACCATGAATCAATGATATGATCGTCTTAGTCATCATTCCAAGTCCATCCTAGATTATTTATCTTATTGCCTGCGAATAAAAGAGTCAACCAGCAAATCAAGTGTCTACCATTCCTGTCACTTAGGAAAAGCTAAAATATTATCTTTCAATGACTCTAATAAACAATCCACAAAACCTTTAACTTTGAACCACACTGATATATGGATATCCATATCACTTCAGTTGGAGGTTGCCGCTATTATGTGTTATGTATTGATGATTTCAGTTGTTTTACATGGATGTATCCTATGCATTTTAAAAGTGAGTTAAAAAATATAAATTTATTTTTTTGTTCAATTCAGCAATTACAATATGGTAATGGTGGAGAATATTTATCTAAATATTTTTAAAACCTTTTAGCTAAATATGGTATTTTGCATCGCTTAACATGCCTTTATACATCTCTGTAAAATAGTATAGCTGAATGCAAATATAGACATATCCAAAAAATGAGATTAACTCTTTTAGCAAATGTTGATCTTCCAAATTGTTATTGCATAGATGCTTTCTTGACATCAATGTACTTAATTGATCAAACCAAGGTTCTTACGAATCTACCACTATACCCTGTCCTCTATAAAACGATACCTATATATTCTGAACTTTGAACTTTTAGTTGCATCTATTACCCTTATTTCATACCATATAAAGATCATAAGTTAGCTTTTAGAATTAAATAATGTATTTTCATAGGATATTCAAATCAACAAAAGAGGTATTGTTTCTTATATTATAAAAAAAAATATTTTTTTTTATCTCTAGACATGTGATATTTGATAAAAAAACTTTCCCTCACTTGGACAGAAATCAATCCAAGTGGTTAATCGTGATATCCAAGTTAAGCACATTTCAATACAAGATCAGACTATAGAAAATTTTTACAAAAGGTCATACTACCACTCGATTTACATTTATGAGAAACAACTTGTGTGTATGTTTCCTTCCTTACAATTTGAAGGGGATGTTAGAGTATTAGCTGACATAACAACCATCAAAAAAATCATCAATTAATATAAGTTTTTGAAATATTCAGTAGTTTTTTTTATTTTTATATTTTTTCTTTAGCTTAGACCGGTTTAGACCTCAAGTTAGCCGGGTTAGAAATTGGCGTAACTAGCCAATCCAGTTGTTTTACATGAACAGCTAAGATCAAAGATGATCAATCCAGAGCTATTAAAAAAGAGAGAAAGAAAGGAAAATGTAGCAGCAGGCCCACAAGAGGTCCGTACCTAGCAACTAGAGGAGTATAAAGAGAACTTCCCTTCTTAGCTGGAAGGTGCGGGCAAGATTTTCCCTCAGGAAGAACATGATTCAAAGAAGTGTAGTCCGATTCCAAAGCTCTAATCTGCTGGATTAAGTGAGGATGAGTAGGTGTGTTTTATCCTTGAAGATCTTGTTTGGCTACTATTTCAAGTCCATTGAGCCTAAGTGTACAGGTAGGCGTTCTCCATATATTCTAGCATCCGCCTTCAATGGCCGTATGCTATACACTATACAGAGAGGCTAATTATTAAATTATATATTGTCTTTTGTCGTCTCCTTTCTCTTTGTTTTTTCTGTCCATATATATA
>Ga0325400_1004527_pt1 | contig 12873 bp, 7 predicted proteins | sample PopdelMetagenome_2_FD_205662 | JGI IMG/M metagenome (GOLD analysis project Ga0325400, IMG submission 205662) | Populus deltoides microbial communities from Bellville, Georgia, United States - Xylem-PdKOR-R1 | ecosystem: Host-associated > Plants > Phyllosphere > Stem > Wood/Secondary xylem...
GGGTATTTTAGATTTTTTTTACACAGTTTATTAATCATTTAAAGATTGTACAGGTGTGTGTGTATATATATCTTCCATAATTTTTAAACAATTAAATAATATAATCATCCTTAATTTCATAAAAAAAAAAAATTTTATACCTTTTGCTTTCATTAGAACAATAAAAAGTCAACTTTTCCCTTGTAGCAAAGGAAAAAATGACAGTGGATTCAGGAGTCTTTTATTTTTTTAAATAGGTTTTATGGTAAATCTCTACATGAAGGGTAATTTAGTATTTTTCTCCTAAAATATTAATCTTTTAATCAATAAAATTGCTAGCGCTATCTTTTGAACGGTATGTATAGTGTTTTCTGGTTATTGAAGAAGCTCTTCCACCATATCATTGAACACATCAGTATGTTTTTTTTCACTTGGTGCAACCCATGTCATAAATAATGTGGCGGTTTGTTATCGGTTGATTTTTTTTATTTTCTCTCTCCTCGTAATAAATGCAGGTTTTTTCTTTTTTTGTTTGTTATTTCAATTTCAATTTTTATTTTTTTTTAATTTTTTTTGATAATTTTTTAGAAATTTTATTTGTTTTCAATTTAGTCTTTCAATTCTAATTTTAGGTATTTTATTTTTTCCAGTTTGGTCCTTAACGTTTTAATTTTTGATTTTTTTCCTTGATCCTTTTGTAAAACCTTTTTTATTTTCAATTTAGTCCTCAATTCTAATTTTTCATATATAATATTTTTCAATTTGATACTTGTTTTTTTAATTTCTAATTTTTCCTTGGCTTTTTTTTGTCAAGATTTTGGTGGTTTTTAATTTCATCTTTCAATCCAAGTTTGTTGTGTTTTTTTTCTCTAATTTGGTTCTTATACTTTTATTTTTTTGTCATTTTTTTTCCAATTTAACCCTCCAATCAAAAAAGTTTTCTTACCCTGTAATTTATTTATTGTTTTGATTTTCACCCTTATTATTTTAATTACTAATTTTTATTTTAAATTCTTTCATGCAATTGTTTTTTTTTTCAATTTCATCATTCAACATTTAATTTGTCAAGGATTGGACTTCTCGGTTTTCTCATGTAAGGTGATTCTAATGTAATGACTCATGTCACGGGTTTTAAAAGTTATCTATGGCATAGCTTTTAAACTCAACCCAGAGATCGATCCAAGGCAAATTCGGGGTCACATGTCTAATAGGTTGACAGGTCAAGTGGGTTGACAGGTCAAGTGGGTTGACCCATGTCAACCCATTTTTTTTATATAAACATATAAAAATGACATTGTTTTGAAAAACAAAATAGAGAAAAAAAGGTCAAAGGGTTTTGAATAATTTTTCTCATGGCTTATTGGGTTGCAGGTCAACCCTATTTTTTCATTGGATGATATCATGTTAATCCTCATTCTATTTTTGTTGGAACCCGGCCCAATAAAGGTTTTGGATCACCTGGTTCATGATTTAAATTGTTGGGTTGAGATTGTAATTTTTTATTTTAGATTATTTTATTTTATTGATTTTTTTCGTAATTACATTCTTTAGCATTAGATTTGTTGAAGATTAAACTTCTATGTTTTTCCATGTATGGTGTTTCACTTGTAATAACCTGTGTTTTAAAATTCATCTATCACATACTTTCCAAACCAAATCCAATGATGGACCCAGAGTAAGTCCTTAGTCACGAGTCAGCTTAGTTGACTTTAATTAACTCGGGTCAAGTGGATTGATCCAGGTCAACCTTTTTTTTATTTTATAAATATGTCAAAATGACATCGTTCCTCTTTTAAAAAAAAGGTCAACAGGTTTTGACTAAATTTTTCCAAGGCTAATTGGTTGGTCGGGGCTATGATTCGGGTTGTTAGATTTTTATTAATTTTTTTTTAAAAAAACACACTTATGGTGCCTAAACATTTTGTGAAAAATAAGGGCGAACTAGCAACGTAGCTCGAGTCCTCATCTAATTATACTACTACACAAGCAATGTAGCCCCTCTATTGTAAATATTGTGGACTCAAAACTATTTATTTATACATTGTGGTTTTTTCTTTCTTGAATTTTATTTTTTATATTAATATTTTTTTATTTATTAAGAATTTTGTTTTCACTTTACATCCACTCATATATGTGAAATATCCAAGAAAATTCTGATGCTAAATTAAAGATCATGTTGCGAAATAGAATTTTAAGTTATAGTTAAAAGCAATCAAAGAACAATGATCAAAATTAACAAAAAATCGTTCAAAAGACACCAAATTATTCAGTTTGGTCCTTCAAGTTTCAATTTATGTATTATTTGGTCCTTAAAGTTTTAGGATTTTACATCTCGACCCTAAATTTTATTTTTCACGTTTCAGTCATTAAGTGTTAGAGAGAAGAGAGAAAATCATAAAAATTAAAAGTTGATAGAAAAGCTCGATCAAGCATATTTATGCTACAAAAATAACTTATCTCAGTGTCAATATTTTTGTCTTGTAGAGAAAGGTTCCATGGAGGTTGTTTGTATTATTTGGTCCTTAAAGTTTTAGATTTTTATATTTATGTCCTAAACTTTAATTTTCATGTTTCAATCATTGAGTGTTGAGAGATGAGAGAGAAAGTCGTTTAAAAATGAGAGGAGAGAGAAAATGATAGTCTGGCACATTCAAGCCATAAAAAAAATTGATTTCAGTGTTAATATTTTTATCTTGTAGAGAGGAGTTCACGAAGGTCATTGGAATTTTTCATCATGTCCAAAAAATAGATTAGGCCTCTGGAATATTTTTTTATTTATTTAATCTAATTTTAAGGTTTTTGAGTGATTGGATGGTTCTTTTAGGTTAAAATGGTTTGATAAGGTCTCTAAAATATTATTTAGGTGTTTAAAAAAGAAAACAAGTTGAAAAATAAATTTTTGAATCTGAAAACTACAGCTTTGACTTTCAAGCCACTTGAGGTGGCTGAAATTTGAACCATAAGACATTGCATTATTTGTTCTATTAGAAAAAAATAAATCACGGGAGCCTGACCTTCTAGGACATGCTTAATTAGACCTTTTCTTTTAGGCCAAGTACGCAAGTGCATCTGACCTCTTTATTAAATAATATTTAACCTTATTTTTTATTTAAATTTTAAAATAAAATTAACTTTAAATAAATTTATTAAAACTATCTAATTATATCACAAATTTTAAGAAAATTAGATTTATTAACAATAACTTTATAAATAATTATATATCACTTAGTATGCAAAAGAAGTTTAAAACATTTTTCATTAATACTTATATCCATTCTGTTAATTTTTTGTTTTAAATTTTTTATATAATTGTTTTTTATTTATTATTTTTATATTGATTCACACAAGTCGGTAGAAATGATTAATTCATTGAATTTTTTTTTTGTATAAAACTTGTCTTCAAAATCATAATAAGTTTTTTTTTTTTTTTTAAGAAACAATGCTTCTAATAAAAGTTATCATCAAAACAATAAAAGAAATATGTACATGAATAAAAAAAAGGAAGATTTTTTTTATTATTAAGAAGACATGTTTTTTACCTATTTAATTTAAGTCATTATAATTTTAATGAATATCTTTTTTTAATTGCCATTAATTTTTATTCCATAAATCATGCTGCTAATAAAAGGACATATTAACTGATACTCTAAAACGCGTGGGGAAAATACTGTAGCTTTCCTTACATGTTTTTTTTTCCTGTTTTTTATTATTTTATTTTTTAAAATTATCTTTATCGATTTTATTTTTTTACTATTGAACTGGTTGAGAATTTAGTTTTATGGTTTTTTTCTTGAAACATTGTTGATTGTTACAGTGTTTCACCACATAGTTTTTATTTTGCTATAGTGTTTTTTCCATATGTTTTTTTTCTAAAATTATCTTTGTTGAATTGACTTTTTTAATATTAAGATGGTTAAGAATTTAACTTTGTAGTTTTTTTCTTTAAAATATTGTGGATTGCTACAATGTTCCTCCACATGATTTTTATATTTTTTTTATGATTTTTTTCAAAATTATCTTTGACGATTTTATTTTTTCAATATTGAGCTGGTTGAGAATTACAACTGTAGCTTTTCTCACAAAATATTGTGGATTGCTATAGTGTTTCCCTACGTGGGTCTCTTTTCTTTTTTTTTCTTTTCTTTTTTTATGATTTTTTTTATATGATTTTTTTTAAAATTCTCTTTGTTGCTTTTATCTTTTTAATATTAAGCTGATTGAAAATTTAATTTTTAACTTTTTTTTATTTAGAATACCGTGGATTGCTATATTCATTCCCCACATGGTTTTTTTTGTTATGATTTTTTCAAAATTATTTTTGTGAATTTTATTTTTTTTAATATTGAGCTAATTTAGAATTACAACTGTATATTTCCTTACAAAACACTATAGATTGCTATAATGTTTCCTTACATGGTTTTTTTTTCTTTTATTTTTTTATTTTTTTTCTAAAATTATCTTTGTAGTTTTTTTCTTGAAAATATTATAGATTGCAATAGTCTTTCTCCATATAATTTTTTTTAATGTTTTTTTCTCATAAATCCACGACAAAGCATAGACATGCCACAAGCCCGCGGGCATGACATTTAGTTATCACTGATCCAGAATAAAACTACATGAATAAAAAATGACTGTTTTGACTAAAAAAATATTTTTTTTAATGAATTTAAACTGTTCTTTCTTACAAATATTTATTTTTATTTTTGTATAATTAAATAAAAATAGATTTAAAAAAATATCACATAACAAGCTCTATTCTGGTCCTCTGTAAAACATTTTGTATTGTTTGTTTCCATTTTCAAAGGAAACACAAAATTTTGTGTTGCTACCCTTAAATAATCTATCTTTCAATGTTGAGATGTCATCAAATCGTTAGAAGTTTCATATTTGCAGTAACATGCAATACAATTCATCATCGAATTCTTCCTCCTATTGTAGTGGCTGTTGGCAACTGCAGAAGCAGCAATGACCCGGAGTTTATTTGATAATGTAGTGCAATATATTTTTTAATAAAAAATATAATGGTTTTTTATGATTTTAATGTGCTGATGTTAAAATAAAAAAATAAAAAATATATTAAAATATATCTTTTATTTTTTTATTTTAACATCACCACATTAAAATCATAAAAAACCATCTAAAAAATTAATTTAATACTCTTTTACATGAAAAACAATTTAAAATCCACTTCGAAAAATAAAAACTATAACAATAATAGCCACTATGGACTAATCTGCTAATGGACAACTCGGCTCCAAGACATGAGCCTCTATCCCTGTAGAGGATGCTACTACCGATGCTACATGAGTTTAGCATAACATGCAGAAATTTAAACCTTACTTTCAATATTCAATTAAGTTAAAATTTCAAGCTAGTGATAGTGAAGAAGTTCTTTAACTGTTTGCTGGATTTTCATAATATATATGTATAACCTTAGTTATATATATGTATAGCCTTAGTTGCTGAATAAGAGTATGATTGTGAAAGATTGAATTATGATGTATTCTTCTAAAGTAAAAGATATGTTTTAGCCTAAATATTGTGTTGATATAATTGAACATGTGAAAAGAGTAAAGCTTGCTTTAAAAGAAATTATGGCCACCTATATATTACATCATTGGTATATGGATATGAGATATTGATGTTGGGCATATGTGTTGGAAACTTATGAAGTTTCTCATGCTTTTTTTTTATTAACATGGATGTCTAGGCCAGTTTGCGCGCACCTCGACTAAACCCACAGGCCCTGAACTTAACGACCATGCAAGCCTCCGGTGGCTATCATATTAGCAATCACATGGCTCGAACCTGAGAACACAGGAGGAGCAAACCCCTTGATCCCAAGCTCTTACCACTGAAACCATGCTTATTTCTTTAATCATTCAGTGGGTTATCTCATTAACAGTTGATAAATTATTTTCAAAGAATCAAAGTGACCAACCAAAGTTTCTTTGGAATCCTAGCTTGAAACTTAAGTGGTGCTATTGTATCTCTTATGGGTTGGTTTTTTTAGAATGGGTCACTACACATGTAAATGCATATGCAAACATATATCATGCATGAACTCTTTAAGTGTGTGATAGATCAATATGACAACTACGTGTAAAGATGTAAAATATAAGTGAATGATCAAGAGAAGACAACAAGATGTCATATAAGTGCCCAAGTAATGTATATTTATGCATGCTTGTTTTAATTGATTAGATAACAATAAGAAGCAATTAGAGAGGCTGGTTTACTTAGCTAGCACTATTCTATAGTGAATATATCAAAGATACCAAGTAATTAGGAGAGGGATGTGACAAAACTGGTTGATTGAAGTACAACCTGTGAGTTTTACTCAGCTACGAGAGCACATCTGAAAGCGGTTCCGATTTAAAATCTCAAAAATTCTCTCTAGACAGTTTGCATTGGACTAATCCACATATCCAAAATTACAAACTAAAATTTCCCAGAGTTCAAAAATTAAAATAAGCAGAAGATATCCTGGGGTTCAGGAGGAAGCTGAAAATTTTGCACCATACACCCACGTCAATAGTGTAAGCATTCTTAAATGCATCGATCTACCTCGACTTTTCCATTTATCGTTAAAGGAAAGGCTCCCGTTATAATCATTCTCTGCATCGAATCAATGGTCCAAAGTCTGCCCGCATACGATGAACTAAGCCAGAGTTAAACTTTGAGCTTGGAAAATGTATAGTTCATATATTCTGCTAAGTTTTTAGGCAATGTGCAAATGCCATATGGTACTCTACTAAAAAGTACATGCTTGCAAGTTTTCAACAATATTAACTCACCGGATCCATGGAGAGAGAGAAGATCTATTTCTCCAGCTCCCACCCTCCTAGTCTCATTCCAGGGTCATAGTTTGTGAATAGCCTAAATTCATTCCCAAGTTTGCTAGAATGTTGAGGCCTAAAACCACATGAATGCAATCCTAAGAGCTCAGCTGCCCTATCCTTCTGCACGTCTCCTACAAATCAAGAATATATAATCCATCAGATTCACCAGAAAGCTGGAAAGAAAATACAATGCAACTTCGTTGGGAGTGCTAGCAACACTCACTCTAACACTTGTTTTTCAATACTCACATCTAGAACGTCCACATCACATCTCTTCATTTTAATCAAACTAATTAATTGCGAGAGGAAAAAGATACTAAGAGCTAGTGACAAAAAATTTCCATCATTACAAGCAGTCCAAGACCAAGCAAGAAAGAGATTACACATTAAAACAAGAACAAATACCAGTAGATTACCGTCTCCTAAATTAAATATTTTGCAAGAATCTTCTTTAAGCCCTCAATTTCCATCAACAAAGAACAAGGTAATTTATCTTTATTGTTTTTTCTTGTTCTGATCAATTATACCAAAGTGATCTATAAACCCGCTAATAATCCACTTAATGGTAGTTTCATCAACAGATTTGAGCAACAAGAACAAGACTAGCATCTCCAGTGAAAACCCACGTGTATTTATCCCAGATTCAAGAGATCCCTTGTATTATTTGAGATCAGGTCCAAAACTCACATATTCTCTACCAAACAAATTTAAAAATCCCACAACTTTCTTGCAAAAGGTCCAAATCCAATTGTCAACCAAGATAATATCACACAAGTAAGTTTTGGTGCGATAGGAGGGATTCTAAAAGAGAGGAAAATGGCATAAAAAATAAAGAGACAGGGAAAGAGAATCAAAACTAGGCAACAGAAAATTTAGGGGAAGGCAAGCATAATAATCTAGAACCCTATAGGCATTTTGTCATTCCAAAAAGAGTAAAGAGATGTAAAGTGGATGTTGTAAACAAGCCAAATTTACAGATTGCTGAGATTGGACTAGTAGCATCATTTAGCAGACTCACCAGAGCTTGCAAATGAGAAAGAGCTTATGAATCAAAAGCAATCACAGTAGGATGGAGAACGATCAATGTTTACCTGTGAGTAGAAGCAAATATGATTTTCCTGGTATTGCAAGAAAAGAAATTGCTTGAGCAACCTTTTCTAAACACTCCTGACTCTGCCATCATAAGCATCAGTTAAATGAGACCATGGCCTTTTCACATGACTATTGAACAGTTTGCAGTTTATCAACTAAACGGAAACAAAAAAGAAAAAAAAAGAGGGAAAGATCCAGGGCACAATGACAAGAAGCAAGCTTCCTTGCATATATATCCACCAGGGACTACAAGACACAGTTGAACAAAATTGAAAACCTGAAGCTTTCTAAACATGTACAAGGAATTACCGATCAAGTAGAAATTATGGCACAACAAAATCTGTAATAAAATAACCAAAAAAAAAATATTAGAGATCTTCTAAGTAGGTCACTATGCCTGAACAAAGGATATCTAATTATTCAACCAATAATACAGCAGTTCAAAACCAAATATGGCACAGACAGGTACCACAAAATCTTCTCCTTGGCAACCTTAACATAAAACAAGTAAAACAGACATCCTCAATCTTTCAGTCAAAAAAAAAAAAAAAAAGATACCCTATTAAATAACATTTCATACATCTTGCATTAGGAGTCTGTAAAGTCCTAATAAAATAATCCTTGAAACACATTTTTAACTGTATACGAATTTTTATTATAAGCACTAGTAATACTAGATACTAATTACATGGCAAAAACAACATGAATTAACACAAATTTAAGTTAAAAGAAAGGCAAATTTTATAACTAACCAAATAAGGAGGATCTGCAACAACAACTTGAAAAGCATGCTTAAGTTGACCAGGCAAATCTTCTGGTTTATTATAATCATAAAACGTGAAATCACTCCCATATTGCTCAAATCTCTTGTCATACTCCAGTAATTGCACATTCACACTCGGATCAATTTTCTGCCAAAAAAAAAAGAACCCACTTACCCAAAAACCAAGAAAATTAACAGCAACCCATCAAAAAAAGAAGCAAAACCCAGTTCAAAAGTTTCAATTTTGTGTACTACCTTGATGTAAGCATAAAGAGTTGGACAAGCGAGGCAAACTGCGAGTGAACTGGGATTGGTTAATAAAGCAAGAACCTCGTTTGCTACAGTCTCTGCGGTTAACGGGTCGTACCAAAACTGGCTAAGCCTCCAGTCCTCTGCTACTAAGGCTACTTTCTCTCCGGTTTCAGAACCTTCTCCGTCGGTTTGTGAAGTTTGGTCAGTGATGGGTTGTTGTTGTTGGAGGAACTCTTTCAAAGCAGCCAGAGCGTGTGAACTTAACGTTGGAGGGTCGTCGTCGTCTTCAGTGAAAGCGGTGTCGTTTTGAGGTATCACTTGCTCTTCTTCCATTTTGTAGCCCTGCAAAATGAAATTGAGGGGACACGGTGCCGCTTTTGTTATTTTATGGCATTGATGAACCACTGAAGTAGGAAAACGAGCTTCAGGGAAACAGTAACTCCTTGTATTATACAAGGGAAACAATAATTGGGCCTAAGCTAAATTAAAAGGGCCCATGATGAGTAATTATATATAAAAATAAAAAACACTCATTGCACTGTAGATTATCACGGTACAATCATTTCTTTGTCCTTTGTAACAACAATCAAATGGCCTATCTTTACTCTTTAGAGGCAAAATGATATTATTCATTTGTCAATTATAATAGTAAAACAAGAAATGCTTTTGAGTCGTTTCTTAAAAAATAAATGGCAACATTATTTTTAAAATAAAAAAAAAATTAAAAAGGGCCTCTAGAGATGTTTTAATATTTTCATCATTTCATAATAATATATTTCAATTAGAGACAAATGATTCTTTTAACAAATAAAAATTAAAAATAAAAATAAAAATAAAAAATAGCTGACTCATATAACATATGAGCCAGTGCGCGTGCGGTGTGTCTTCTAGCAGCAAAACATACCCCACCACAGTGTCAGTTGAAATGACCAATACATAAGCATTTGATGAGGTGGCGAGTATAATGAAGATCGGGATGATAGTGGGTTTTTTTTTTCTTATTCCTCTCTTTTCTCTCTATCTTCTAGAAATTCATATTGGGTCGACTAAAATTCAGAATTGTCCTTTTATTTTTTTTAATTGTGGTCTTTATTCTTATGAGTGGTCATTATTGGTTTTGATTTTTTTTTTAATTTTATCCATTGTCATTTCATTTGATTTGATTTTATATCAAATATGTCCCTTTTTTTTATTGTTGTTTTTTTATTATTTTCTTGATTTAGTTTTTAAATTTTTTCCTTCAAAATTTTACTTTATTTTTTTTTTGTCAAATTTTAATCCTCATTATTTTGATTGCTATTTTTTAATTTAATTTATTTTTCAATTTAGTTCCTCATTATTTTCTTTTATTAGTTTTTAATATCAGATTTAGTCCTCATTTTTTATTGTTATTTTTTTCTTTTTTAATTTTTGATGATTGAAAATTTTGCTTCGTTATGTTTTTTGTTTTTGCCTTCTATGAAGTCATATCAATCTCATGACCTGAGTCACTGGTTTTGACAATTAGCCCGATTTAACTTTGATCTTTTTGGGTCTTTTTTATTTTTTTTTAATTTTATCATTTGACATTAGATTATTAAACCTTGAGCTTTCTGTTTTTTTTGTAGGATTATCTTGGATTGCAAGTTAGTCAAGTTAACTCAAATACTTAGTTTTTTTTCAACATTTTTTTTATTTAACTTTGATAATTTTTTCTAGGTTCTTTTTTAAGAATTTAAATTTTTATTCCAATCTCATATTGCAGGTGGCTGGTTAATAAAGTGAGCTTAAGTTGACTCAAGTTTTTTTTTTGATATTTTTTTAAATAGATTTTTTTTTCAATTTTATCATTTAACATTATGTTATTAGACCTTGAGTTTTGTTATTTTTCTGCTTTGTTTTATACGAGGGTATCTTAATCTCATATTCTAAGTCACGTGTTAGTCAGGTTAACTTATGTTGACTCATGTTATCATCGCTTAAACATCTTTTTGGTTGTTGGGAGAGGTTTGACCTAACCCGCGATATAATTCAAGTAAAAAAATCTAGTTTGATTTATTCTTCGATGAATGGACAAATTGGATCGAGAAAGAGAAATCAAGGTGGTTAAAGAAACTCTGAATAAAAAACCATAACTATTAAACTTGATAAGAGATCTAATTTGAAAAAAAGCATAACTGAATAAGAAATTGCAACAAATTCTTGAATAAAATTCTTTATTATTGAACCAGATCACTAAAAACTTAATTAGATCAATCAAGTTTTATTAAATTAACATTTTATTTAATTCAAATAAAAATTCAGCTTAAGTTAGGCTTTGAATTTTGGTTCAAGGTTAACCTACTATACCATACCATGATTAATAACTATATTATTATTATTATTATTATTATTATTATTATTATTATTATTATTATTATTATTATTATTATTCAATACTCACTAGTTAGTTAATTTCACTAGTTAGTTAATTATCCTTTGTTGTTTATGTGAATGATAATCTTCCATGTCAATATTTTTTTTTAAAGATAAGTAAATATAAATCAGATCAAAAAATATATATGACCGGAGAACTAGCAAGTTGATAAACACCATTTATTTTTTAGTTATGTAATATATGATGATAATTTTTAGAAACATGTTTTGTTTTATGTGCAAGATCATAGTAAATATAAATATCAATGACAATTTAATTATATTATTTTCTTCATGATATTTTTTTTTTATATTACAACAAAACAAAGTTTATGATAAAAATAAACACGAAACTTGGGTTAATGACCTTTTTTCCTGTGTCCCTTTTACATTTTTTTTTTGAATTCTACATTTGAAGAAAAACATCTTAAATTCACGCCTTCCTGTTCATTTTTGTAAATTAAGAGGTCATGAGTCAAATATTTATGCGTTTAACTATTAAAAATAGATTAATTGCATGCCTTATCCTTGCACTACAATTGTTTTTATGAATTCTGCCCCTCTATTATTTGTTATGTTATATTTCTTTTCTTTCGTTTAATTTTATTAAATCAAGTAACATATATGGCAAAAATCTGTTCATTAATTACTGATAACATCATTATTTAAAAAATAAAACTATATATATATATATATATAAATTAATAATATTTAAATTAAAATCCCAACCAATGAAAATTTATCATCAAATTATAAAAAATGAAAATTTCGTTACAAATACTAAAAATATTATACATAAAAAAATTAAATTAAAGAGAAATAATGCAATAACCAAAAAACAAAGAAGAAAAAATAAATAAACTAACAAACAATATTATTTATAGAAAATATTAAAACATATATTTTTTTATTTTTCTATAAAGCCAAATTATCTCAAACACACAATTAACCATAAAGGGCTAAATTTCTCATTTATAATTTTATTGGTAACAAATCCTTCATTAGACGTTAATATTTCTTATTGGTATTTCCTAAAATAATATTAAGTATTTGATAAAGCATAATATTTATAACTAAATTCTTGATTTTTATTTTATTTTATAATGATCATATCGATCAATGCCCTTAATTATTTTTGACACCTAAAGGAACTGGACAAAAGAGAGAAGAAAAAAAAAACTCAATGAAAAACATACCAGAAGAGAGAATCTATATAAAACAAATTATATTAGGGTGAATTTTTTTAATATAATATAATAACTACACACGACATAAAAAATATATATATATATATATATATATATATATATATATATATATATATATATCATTTTATCGTTTAATATACTTATACATACTAAAATTTTAACTATTTTGTTTTTTTATTAATTAATAAATAATAATAAACTACGGATGATGAATAGCTAGTCTCTTCTTCGAAGGTGAGCTTTCAGTACTGATCAATGGCTGAATTCGTTACTCCCATGAGATACGATTGAAGATACAGATTTTGCCGACACAGAAGCAGTAGGGCTAGTAACATCTCGTTCC
>Ga0325400_1004532_pt1 | contig 12867 bp, 7 predicted proteins | sample PopdelMetagenome_2_FD_205662 | JGI IMG/M metagenome (GOLD analysis project Ga0325400, IMG submission 205662) | Populus deltoides microbial communities from Bellville, Georgia, United States - Xylem-PdKOR-R1 | ecosystem: Host-associated > Plants > Phyllosphere > Stem > Wood/Secondary xylem...
GGTGTAGTTTCATTGGGTACTTTATTGGTTGAGTTGTCATTCTGTCGAACAGGGAAAAACCGCAGGTGGGTAGTTTACCCGTGGCGGCACAACTCGGAGTCGTGCCACCACGGGTAAACTACCCACCCAAATAAATTCCCCGATTAATAGCCCGGATTCTGGGCTAGATTTGGGTTTAGATCCCGTTCCTGCTGCGGAATGGGTAGCAGTTCGTGCTTGCCTTTAACGAAGTTGGCAAAACCAGGATCCCGGCCCGTCAGCTGCGGCCCCAGATCCCCCCAGCGGGCCAGATCGTTCCAGCGGTGTCCTTCGCCCGACAGTTCCAGCAGTCGTTCGTGCTTCAACTGCTCCAGGAATTGTGCCTGCGTCAGACCGGGTTTAGCCGCTGACAAAGAAGCCAGTCCCGCCCGCTGCCGCACGCGGTCCACGTACGGGTAAGCCTGGGCCGTACTACCGGTTTGGTTCAGACACTCGGCGTACATCAGCAGCACATCGGCGTACCGGATGGAGCGGTAGTTGTTCGGCGAACGGTAGCCTTCTTCGTTTTTCCAGTGGTCGTTCTGAAATTTCCGGAACCACACCCGCTGGTTATTCCGGCCGTAACGCTGCGTGAACGTCTGCCCGTAAATAAGCGTCGAGTCGGGCCCTTTGACGTTGGTTGAATCGTACAGGAACGAAGCGGCCAGACGCGGGTCACGGGCGCCGGTCGTCGTTGGCTCCGTAAACTCACGCGTTACCCACCGCCGGGCTTCGCCATCCGACCAGCCAATGCCGCTGGGTCCGAAGAACTGCGGCAGCGATGAGCCGTAATTCTGGTTGGGCGTCTCGGTATCGTCGTCCGTTGTTTCCGCCGGATTCTGCTCAAACTGCCATTCAAAAATAGACTCCCGGTTGTTTTCCGTTGTAATAAGGAAGTTGTCCCGGTAGTTGGGCATCAGATCATACACGCTTTTGCCATCCCCTTCCACCAGCCACTGCAACGGTTGCAGGGCTTCGGTGTATTTCTGCTGCTGCATATAGGCCTTCGCCAGCAGGGCATAAGCGGCTCCGCGGGTGGCCCGGCCCAGATCCGTTGACGGATATGAGTTCGGTAAAACCGCGGCCGCTTCGGTCAGGTCTTTAACGATCTGCGCCCAGACTTCGGCCTGCGTCGCCGAAGCGGGTTTGTCACCAACGACGGGCGTTCTCAGCACCAGCGGTACATTACCAAACAGCGTTACCAGGTGATAGTAATACAGGGCCCGCATGAATTTGGCCTCACCCAGGTAGCGCTGCTTCAGCGTTTCGTCCATCTGGATATTGGGCACATTATCAATCACCTGGTTGGCGCGGTTAACACCAATGTAGTTATCATTCCAGACGCCGTAGGCATTGCCGTAATTGTAGTCCGTTATGATAAACTGGTCCATGTTGTTCACAATATCCGTGGCCGGGCTTTGGCTCCAGCCTTCGTCGGAACGGATGATGTAGTAGAAAAACATCCACCGCGAAATACTGCCCCGGTGCAGCGTACTGTATGTCGCGTTAACCCCGGCCAGCGCATCCGCGTCGGTTTTCCAGTAGGTTTCGGTTGTTACCTGATTGGGGTTTTCAATATCTAGATTGTCTTTGCAACCGCCCATAACCAGCGCGACGGCCAGGACGGAACTGATCAATATCTTCTTCATAATCAACTGAGTAATAGTCTGGATTAAAATTCACCCGTAACACCTAACGAGAATACCCGGGGCGATGGCCAGTGGCCGGCATCGACTCCGCGTTCCTGAATATTGGAGCCCGTTACGTCGGGGTCCAGACCGGTATAGCCCGTGATGGTGAACAGGTTCTGTCCGCTGACAAACACCCGGGCGTTGTTGATTTTAGCGCGGCTCAGGAAAGGCCGGGGCAGCGTGTAGCCCAGTTCAACGTTCCGGAAGCGGACGTACGAAGCGTTTTCCAGCCAGCGGTCACTGTAAGCCAGGTTGTTGTACACAATGCCCTGATCGGTAGCCAGACCAAGACGCGGGTCGCTGGTGGCCGTGTTCTGGGTCGTCCACGGACTGACGTCTTTCCGGAAGTTCGTTAACTGGTAACTATCCAGACTGCGTCGAACGTCGTTGTAGACGGTATAGCCAAACACACCAACCAGCTGAACGCTCAGGCTAAACTGCTTGTATGACCCATTGAACTGCGCGCCCGCCTGTAGTTTCGGCCAGGGTGAGCTGACAAAGGTCCGGTCGTTGGCGTCGATTACACCATCGCCGTTCAGATCGACGTATTTAATATCGCCGGGTTTGGAGTAAGGCTGGATGACTTTGCCGGTGCTGTTGACGTAGCTGTTCACTTCTTCCTGCGTCTGGAAGATACCGGCAGTTTGCACTAAAAACCACTGACCCACCGGGTTACCAACCTGCGAACGGGTGTTACCGCTCACGATATAGTTGATGCTCTGCCCCTGATTACCCACGTTCTCGACGCGGTTGCGGATGGTCGTGAAGTTGGCCGAAACGTCCCACTTAAACGGGTGTTCGTTGTTCCGGTAAGTCGCGGCAAACTCGATACCCCGGTTCCGGATCGACGCTGTATTAACGTACGGATTACCGCGCAAATTGCCCAGATAGCCCGGAACGGTGAGGTTCAGGATGGCATCTCTCGACAGGGAGTTATAGACGTTGAATTCCAGCGATACCCGGTTGTTCAGGAAGCTCGCGTCCAGACCGATGTTCTGCTGAATCCGGGATTCCCAGCGCAGATCGGGGTTAGCCAGCTGCGCCTGATACGCCCCAACGCTCGGCGTCTGGTCAGCACCAAAAATGGCGCGCGGGTTGTTGTTGATGTACGCCGTATAAGGCCAGGAGCCCAGCGTCGGCACCACAATACCCAGTTTTCCGTAAGACACATTCAGCTTCAGATCCGATACCCAGGGTACGTTGAAGAACTTCTCCTGACTAATGCGCCAGGCACCCGCCACGGATGGGAAAAAGCCGGTACGATAGTTCGAGCCAAACCGGGAATCCGAGTCTAAACGACCTGTGAACGTGATTAAGTATCTGTCTTTGTACCCGTAGTTAACCCGGCCCAGGTAACCCAGAATCCGGTAGTCGTCCGGTACTCCGCCGGTCGCCGTGGCCGTTCCCGTCGCCGAGCTGATGGTGCCGTAATACTGCCCGCCCGCGTACGTCAGGTTCGTGCGGCTCGCGCCGGTAGTTTGCCGGGTAGTGTGCTGCTGCGAGATCCCAACAACCCCATTGATGTTGTGCGGGCCGATGGTCTTGTTGAAGTTAAGCGTGTGCTCGAACAGAAGACTCAGGAACCGCGACCGATCATCCCCCACCGAACTGGGATAAGGGGCGGCATTGTATTGCCAGACCCCGGTTTGCCGCAGCGTCTGGGTGTAGTCAAAACTAACTTCCATCCCCGCGTTGAATCGGTAAGTCAGCCAGTCCCAGAACTTCACTTCCGCAAAGGCGTTACCGACCAGTTTGGCGTAGTTGCTCTTTACGGACGACAGGTTGCGGACGGCCACCGGATTAAAGGCGTAGGTCACGGCGTTCGGATAGGTCCCGATCCCCCAGCCGCCCGGATTCGTTGTGGTGATGTAGCTGGGATCCTGTACCGGAATGACCGGCAGCATGGTCGCCATATCGTACATCGGGTTAAAACCACTGGTTGGGCTCTGGGTGTTGGAGTTGGTCAGAACCATGTTTTCGCCGAAGGTCACCCGCCCTTTCTGGCTCCGTGAGTTGATCCGGAAAGCCGCCCGGTTGAACGAGTTGCCAATCACGTAACCATTGTTCACCAGGTAGCTACCCGAAATAAGGTAATTGCCGGTTTTGGTCCCGCCCGACAGTGTTACGTTATAATCCTGCAAACTACCGGTCTGGAGCGTCTGATCCTGCCAGTCCGTATTAATGTTAGGGTTAAACGTCCCGAGAGCCACGCTGGCCGGGGGCGTCTGACCCGCGCTTTCGTACTGAGTACGCTGCAGGGCGGCAAACTCCGAGCTATTGGTCAGATTCCAGCGTTTGTACATTTCCTGCACGCCGTACTTGGCCGAGAAGCCTACTTTAATGGGGCCTTCTTTTCCTTGCTTGGTGGTGATGATAATGACCCCGTTAGCGGCCCGGGCGCCGTAGATGGCAGCCGCCGAAGCATCCTTCAGGATCTGAATGGATTCAATATCGTCGGTATTGATGGTCGGGTTGGCGTCGGCAATCATTCCGTCGATGACGTACAGGGGATCCGTGTTCAGGAAGCTGGCCACCCCGCGAATCTGGATGGACGCCTGCTGCCCCGGCACCCCGGTGCTCCGGACCGTTACACCCGGCGACAGCCCCTGGATGGATTCGGCCAGGGAGTTGGCCGTTACTTTATTGGCCTGATCCGGACTAACGGTTGAAGTAGCACCGGTCAGGTCGCGCTTCCGGACCGTCTGGTACCCGATAACAACCACCTCTTCCAGCGCCCGCGCATCCGGGGCGAGCGAAACATCAATGGTCGTGCGGTTGTTGATCACGACTTCCTGCGTCAGATAACCAACAAACGAGAAGGTTAAGGTCGTGCTCCCGTCCGGGGCGTTGAGGGCGTAGTTTCCATCCTGGTCGGTAACGGCCCCCGTATTGGTTCCTTTGACGACCACACTAACGCCCGGCAGCCCTTCGCCTTTTTCGTCCGTCACTCGTCCGCGAATAGCCAGCGCTACCGCGGCCCGGTTCGCCATCTCTTTGTTTATTGAAAAAGAATACGCGTTTTTGAGTCCGGCCGGGCCAGCCGCTTTATCCTTGGGCCTGTCGGCGGCCTGTGCGCCAAACGGACTGATGGCAGCCAGTAAAACAGTAAGCGTAACACTCGGCCATAACGGACTTTTCTGCGTCCGCCGGCCTGTCTTCCATAAAGAGTTCTTCATAACTTAACGTTCATTTAATGAATGAATCCACTTGTTTGCTCAGGAGCGCAATCACCGGTAAGCCGGTTCGGCCCAAGGGTAAGGCATACAGCGGCTGCCTCCCTGACACATTCGTCTGCTTTTTTGTCATTGATTATTGATTGAGTGAAGCCATTAATACGGTGCACAACGCGCACGGTGGGGATAGTCCTTTGATCAGAACCAGCTACGATGAGTCAATAGGGCCTTGCCAGTAAACGGCGTATGCGTTTGTCTACCGAGTGCTTTTTCGGCCGTGAATTACCTGCGGTTTTGCGGGACCAATCCGATAGTGGCAACCACTATACGTTTAATCTTGTTTGGTTTTAGGTTTATAAATATAACTTATAAATGGATTAATTTGAATTTTTTACGGCCTTATCGAGCATTTGGACCCGCTCTCTTGGTGCGAATAACTTATCCTTACTATATTCAGTTAGAGAGAATTAAAGAGGGGCGAAAGGGCCTCGTCAAGCAACTACATTAATGAATTGTCTTGCTTCTTTAAAAGCCAATCCAACGTTTGAATCTGTTCCCGAGGAGCAACTTCAGTGGCTGGTCGAACGGTCGGAATGCCGCGACTACGATACGGATACAATCCTTTTTCGGCCCGGCGACCCCATTGATCATTTCATGGTTGTCATAACCGGTCGGGTCTGGCTGTACACCATTCAGGCGGGCCAGCAACAGGAGTTTGCCCTGGCCGAAGCCGGTGGGCTCACGGGCGTACTGCCGTTTTCGCGCATGAAAGAATCGATGACCTACTGGCAGACGCTGGAGCCGACTACCCTGCTGGCTCTGCACCGGGACCATTTCCGGGAGATGATTCAAACCCAGTACGAACTCACCGAAACGCTGGTCCATAAGATGACCTCGCGTGTGCGCGACTCGACGCGTCAAATGCAGCAGAACGACAAAATGATGTCGCTCGGGCGTATGTCGGCGGGATTAGCCCACGAACTGAACAATCCCGTATCGGCGGTGGTGCGCAGCGCCGAAGTCCTGAAGTCCCGGCTTCACTCCAATCCGGTTCAGTTCCGGAGCGTTATGTGCCTCCACCTGGGCGATGAGCAGATTGACGCCGTTCAGGAGCTGACATTCAGCCACATGAAAGACCAGCCGCAGGCTACTCCCTTGTCCCTGATGGAACGCAGCAACCTGGAAGACGACCTGCTCGACTGGCTCGAAGATCAGCAGGCAGACGGCCTTGCCATCCAGGATGCCTCCCAACTGGCCGAAGCGCTGGTCGACTTCGGCTTTACAACCGATGATCTGGAAAGCGTGCTCGACAGCGTTGGTCCGGCGAACCTGGGTCCGATCCTCAACTGGGTCGTTAATAACCTGATGACCGAGAAGCTCGTCGACGAAATCAACGAAGCCACGCAGCGGATCGCGAACCTCGTCAACGCCATTAAAGCGTACACGCACATGGACCGGGGAACGGGCAAAGAAACCGTTCGTATCCGGGAAGGCATTGAAGGCACGCTAACCCTGTTGAAGCACAAAATTAAAGCCAAGAACATTCAGGTGGTCGTGTCGGTCCCGGATGATCTGCCCCCGGTGAGCGCCTATCCCAGCGAACTGAACCAGGTTTGGACCAATCTGTTCGACAACGCCATCGATGCCATGCCGGACGGCGGTCAGCTGGAAGTCATCAGCGAGGTCGACCGGAATTTTGTCCTGACGCACGTCATCGACAACGGAACCGGCATTGCTCCGGATGCCATTGACCATATTTTTGACCCTTTTTTTACCACAAAGGAGATTGGGAAAGGCACGGGTCTGGGCCTGGAAATCGTTCAGGGAATCATGAATCATCACAACGGGCGTATTTACGTCGAGTCGGAACCCGGCCGGACGGAATTTAAGGTTTGCTTACCGATCGAATGATTACATTGCCGCCTGGAAATTGTAGCCGTTCCGTAACCCCATTGCTCTAGCCTGTTTATGAAGTTACCCATTATTCTTGCCGTTGACGACGACCACCAGGTACTGCAGTCGATTCAGCGCGATTTACGACAGCAGTACCGCAAGCAGTATAAGGTTCTGGCGACGACCTCGGCCCGCGAAGCGCTGAGTACGCTGGTGGAGCTAAAGAAGAAAAGCGAGGAAGTGGCCCTGCTCCTGTCGGACCAGCGCATGCCCGAGATGCTGGGCGTTGACTTTCTGATTGAAGCCCGCAAGCTGTTTCCGGGTGCCAAAAAAGTACTGCTTACCGCTTATTCGGACATTGAAGCGGCCATCCGGGCCATTAACGATATTCAGCTGGATTATTACCTGAACAAACCCTGGGACCCGCCGGAGGAGAAACTGTACCCCGTCCTGGATGAACTCCTGAACGACTGGCTGCTGCGTTCGCGTCCCGGTTTCGAGGGGCTGCGCCTGATCGGTCAGCAGTTTTCGTTCCACACCCACCAGCTGAAAGACTTCCTGACGGGCAATCTTTTTCCGTACCAGTGGCTCGACATCGATAATAACCCCCAGGCCCGGGAGCTGTCCACGCTGCACAGCATTCAGCCAAACGAACTACCCGCGCTGCTGCTTCAGGACGGAACCATCCTGAAGAACCCGACGCTGGCGGAGGCCGGCGAAAAGCTGGGACTGGCCCCCAGAGCCACCCACGAACTGTACGACCTGGCCATTATCGGGGCCGGGCCGGCGGGTCTGGCGGCTGCGGTCTACGGTGGTTCGGAGGGCCTGCGAACGATTCTGATTGATAAATGGTCGCCGGGCGGGCAGGCCGGAACCAGCTCGCGGATTGAAAATTACCTGGGCTTCCCCAACGGGTTGAGCGGGGCCGAACTGACGCGCCGGGCCATTGCCCAGGCAACCCGCTTCGGCGTCGAGTTCCTGGCCCCCCGCGAAGTCACCGCGCTCAAATCGCAGGGGCAGTACAAGCACATTCAGATGAGCGACGGCAGTGAGGTAGTCACCCGGAGTATTCTGCTCAGTACGGGCGTGGCCTACCACAAACTGGATATTCCCAGCCTCGACCAGTTCAACGGCGCGGGCGTTTACTATGGAGCCGCCACCACCGAGGCCTTTGCCTTTAAGGGGCAGCCCGTTTACGTCGTCGGCGGGGGCAATTCAGCCGGGCAGGCGGCCATGTATCTGGCCCGCGTCGCTTCGGAGGTAACAATCCTGATTCGCCGGGAGGATCTTTCGGCGACCATGTCACAGTACCTTATTGACCAGATCGACCATACGCCAAACATCAACGTTTCCCCTTTTACGGAGGTCGTGGAAGCCGGGGGCGATTCGCGGCTCCAGTGCCTGATCATTAAAGATACCCGGACGGGTGAGCAGCGGGAAGTACCGGCCAGTGGCCTTTTCGTTTTTATCGGTACCAAGCCGTTTACGGACTGGATCGAGATGAGCATTATTAAGAACACCAAGGGCTTTATCGAAACGGGCCGCGATCTGGCCCAGTACGATGAGTTTAAACGCACGTGGACCCTGAACCGGGAGCCGTATCTTCTGGAAACCTGTAGTCCGGGAATTTTTGCCGCTGGTGATGTTCGGGCCGGAGCCATGAACCGGGTAGCCTCGGCCGTGGGCGAAGGAGCGATGGCCGTTAGTTTTGTTCATAAATATTTAGCCGAAACGTAGAAAATGGCAACAGTTCAGCAAAAGCTTTGTTCTCATCTAAAAGACCTCCGGGTGGTAAGCCTGCCCCCGGAGCCCGCAGTTTGTGAGGAATGCATCAAAACGGGTGATCTGTGGGTTCACCTGCGAACCTGCTAGACCTGCGGAAAAACCCATTGCTGTGATTCGTCACCCAATAAGCACGCAACTCAACACTTTCACCAAACTAATCATCCAATCGTGGCCTCGGCACAACCCGGTGAACGCTGGCTGTGGTGCTACGTTGACGAGGAAATGACGCCTTATTCATTATGACCCCATCGACCGAACTCTTAACCACCGACGAGGACCTGTCGGAGTGTTACCGGCGGGTCCGGCAACACAGTGTGGCAATCTGCCGCTCCCTGCAACCCGAGGACTACGTGGTCCAGCCCGTGATTGATGTCAGCCCGCCGAAGTGGCATCTGGGGCACATTACCTGGTTCTGGGAAACGTTTGTTCTGGTACCCAACCAACCTGGTTACCGCGTTTTTCACGACGATTTCAGTTTTGTTTTTAACAGCTACTACGAAACGGTGGGCAAGCGGGTGCTGCGGGGCGAACGCGGCAACATGACCCGCCCAACCATCGAGGAAGTATACCGGTATCGGGCATACGTCGACGAACACATGGTTCGTTTTCTGCAGAATACCGACCTAACCCCCGAGCTGAAGGCGCTCATCGACCTCGGTCTCAACCACGAACAGCAGCATCAGGAGCTACTGATTACGGACATCAAGTATATCCTGGGGCACAATCCGCTTTTCCCGACGGTTCAGATTCCGTTTGACGTTCCTGAACCGAAAAGTTACTTGAGTCGGACGCCCCACCTGCCGGAAGGCGTTTACACGATTGGCTACCGGGGCGACGACTTTCACTTCGACAATGAACTGGGCGTTCATAAAGTCTACCTGGCCGATTATACGCTTCAACCGGCCCTGGTTACCAACGCCGAATACCTCGAATTTATGGAAGCGGGCGGTTACCGGCAGTTCCGGCATTGGCTGTCTGACGGCTGGGCGTGGGTCAACGCCAACAAAATCGAAGCCCCGCTGTACTGGCACCGGGTAGAGGGCGAATGGTGGAATTACACCGTTGACGGCCTGAAACCCGTGGCACCCGACGAGCCGGTTTGTCACGTCAGTTACTACGAAGCCGACGCCTTTGCGCGCTGGCGGGGTCAGCGCCTGCCGACCGAAGCCGAATGGGAGGCCGCAGCTGACCAGTTCGACTGGGGCCAGCGCTGGGAATGGACGGCCTCGGCGTACCTGCCCTACCCCGGTTTTACCACGGCGGAAGGCGCCGTGGGCGAGTATAACGGCAAGTTTATGATCAATCAGATGGTCCTCCGGGGTGCGTCGGTGGCCACCCCCGCCGGTCACTCCCGCCCGACGTACCGTAACTTTTTTCAACCCGACAAACGATGGCAATTCACGGGCATCCGGCTGGCGAAATGATAAGCGAAGAACTCAACCTAGAACAGGATGCCATCGACCCGGCGCTGCTGGAGGATGTACGAACCGGGCTGGCGCAAACGCCCAAGCGGCTTTCTTCGCGCTTTTTTTACGATGCGGAAGGTAGTCGGCTGTTTCAGGAAATCATGCACCTGCCGGAGTATTACCTGACCCGCAGCGAGTACGAGATTCTGAGTGAACAGGCCGATGCGCTGCTTCAATGGTTTCAACCGGACGGTCAGCCTTTTGACCTTATCGAGCTGGGCGCGGGCGATGGCCTGAAGACCAAGGTGCTGCTCAACCACTTCATTCAGAAAGAGGTGCCTTTTGCCTACGTGCCCATCGATATTTCCGTCGATGCGCTGAATCAGCTGACGGACGACATTCAGCAGCGCTGGCCTCAACTGGCGATTCGGCCTCTGCACGACGATTATTTTCGGGCCTTGTCGGAGTTATCTTACCAATCAGACGCCCGTAAGGTCATTCTGTTCCTGGGCTCCAACATCGGCAACTTTTCGACCGACGAAGCCCGTCAGTTTTACCAGCAGTTGCACCAGTGCCTTCGCCCCGGCGATCTGGTGCTGACGGGTTTTGACCTGCAAAAGCATCCGGCGGTGATTCACGCGGCTTACAACGACCGCCAGGGCATCACGCGGGCGTTCAACCTGAATCTGCTCCGGCGACTCAATCGGGAGCTGGATGCCAATTTTGACTTGTCGGCTTTTGATCATTATGAATCTTACAATCCCGAAACCGGCGAAGCGCGGAGTTATCTGGTTAGTCTGAAAAGCCAGGAGGTACGGATCAACGCCCTGCCGCTAACCGTTTCGTTTGCGTACGGCGAGGTTATTCACACCGAAATTTCCCGCAAATACAGCCAGGCCGACATCCAGCGCCTGGCCGACAACACCGGCTTTAGCGTGAAGGCATCGTTCACCGACTGCAAGGCATATTTTGCGGACGTTATCTTTCAAAAAGACACTGAATAGGCCGTTTTCGGATTATTTTCTACAGTATGTACAGGCGAACATTTGTTATGTTCGCCTATTTTTTGTGGCGTTTCATTATAAAGTGCACCTCAGATTAGCCAAAAAGTCATACCTTAACTGACTGTTACAGCCTTGGCTTCTATGAAAGCGCTCGTTCTCCTTTTCCTGATTATGTCTGCTTTTAAGGTAAGCGGACAAAGCCACCCGAAGGTTTTCAGTATACCTTTTACGTGGGTGGATGGGTACGGCCCTTTTTACACGGGTTTCTCACCCCTTGACAACGAATACAGAGATAATCCGGAGCGCGAAAGGCAATGGGGTAAAACGCGCTTGGTGGTGAAAGGCAAGCCTAAACACTGGACGAACGTAGAAAAAGCGATGGTTTGGCTGGACTCCCGCCAACTTGTTTACCAGAATTTTCTAGCGGGTAATATCAGCCCGACCATGTACAACGATCTTCAAACAAGCTGGAAGTGGACACCTAACGAAACACGCTTATCGAAGAAGCCGATTAAGTGTTACTTCTATACGCTACGTGGGTTTGATCAAAAACAGGGGAAATGGGCGGTCATGATTGATACTAACAACAACCTGGATTTCAGCGATGAAACGGCTTTCTACCCGGAAGCTATTGATAATAAAGCGCCTGAGACTTACCGGAATGCGCACCTAGTCCATTACGAAATCTACCAGAAAGGAAAAGTGGTTGCCATGCGTTTGCCGGTAGTCATAAAAACCATGGGTAGTGAATTCATCTATAATTTTCCCCAGCACGCCAAGGCCACACTAAAGAGAGACGGCAAAGCATATAATCTGGTCATGCGCTCAGGCGGTTTTACAAGGCCCGATTTTGAAAGCATTGATCTGGCGGAAACCCCTTACTGGTTCTGGCAAAAGAAGATTGGGCCGGGCCAGTTCATTGAACTCGGCGAAGTCATCACGCTGGGTGGCGTCAAATACCGCAATAAAGGCGTCGATATCTATAACAATGTCCTGCAACTGGAAGAAGTCGATCCAACGGTTAAAGAATACAGTCTCCAGGTTGGTTACCCCTTCCGGCCTATCACGGCGAAAGAATTTTCAACGGGTAAACCGATCTCGCTCGCCAATTATAAAGGTAAATACGTCTACATCGATTTCTGGGCGACCTGGTGCCGGGGCTGCGTTCAGGACATTCCTCAGCTGCGTAAACTATATGCTGGATTGGACAAAAACCGCTTTGAGTTTATCGGTATTTCCAACGATTCGCCCGAACGATTAAGTGGTTTCATTAAAAAGCAGAATATGCAATGGCCTCAGTTGCTATCCGACAACCAGAGCAAACTTTTTGAAGCCTACGGAGTCGCTGGTTTACCCGTTACAGTTTTGCTGGATCCCAACGGTAGGGTAATCGCCAAAAATTTGCGGGGCGAAGGTTTAGCGACCAAATTAAATGAGCTGGCCCGCCAGAAATAAGAGCGATCCTAAAAAAAGTTACCATTTGTAGTAAAAACAGCCCTCCCCCAAACATACTTTGTCTTACATATGATAATTTTAGTAATGAATTCTTTGTAGCTAATAATTAAGGATAGTTAATTTTTTGTTACTTTGGTGAGACGATTTTCACTCTGTCTGTAACCCTATATACTGAATCATCTACTTTTAGAACAACCCAATTTATGGCGTTTCCTTACCATCTTTTAATTGTTGATGACAATCCGGTTATCCTGAAACTGCTTGAGCAGATTCTGGACGAACACCGGGTTACAGCCCAACCAGATGGTCTACAGGCTACCAACTGGCTGGATCAGGGCAATAAGCCGGATCTGATTATTACCGATCTATCGATGCCCATGCTGGACGGCATCAAACTGATCGAAGTCATTCGGGCTAACGATCAGTTTGCTCACGTGCCTAT
>Ga0325400_1004535_pt1 | contig 12865 bp, 8 predicted proteins | sample PopdelMetagenome_2_FD_205662 | JGI IMG/M metagenome (GOLD analysis project Ga0325400, IMG submission 205662) | Populus deltoides microbial communities from Bellville, Georgia, United States - Xylem-PdKOR-R1 | ecosystem: Host-associated > Plants > Phyllosphere > Stem > Wood/Secondary xylem...
CAATTTCTTTTAATTTAATTAAATTGTTAGAGGATTGTTACAGCTTGCCTTTGCGGCAAAGTTGTTAACCTTGGTTTTTAATGGGTGGCTCGGTTGGTACTCTTTTCTGCAAACTTTGTTCTAAAAAATAAATAATAGGTGTGACCAATGATTGATGTCCTGGAGTGGTTAAATTGCACTGAATTCGTCCTCTTCCACAAACAAATAAAAAATTATTCGGTTATTATATAGTACTACTTTATTTATTCACCAACTCCGACATGAAATAAAAGATTGTGTATGAAATAAAAATTATTCGGTTATTGCCCTGTTTGGCATTATTTTTTAAACGGAAACATTTGTATCGTAGCATTCTTGGTAACAAAAAAGGACGTGGCATCATCCTAATTAATTCGAAATCAACGGTGAGAATTAAAAATATTAAAGAAGTAAAAAGAAGATTCTGGCACCATGTGCAAATTGTTAGAGGCCTGGTCTGATTAGCAAGTGGATTTGCTTTCCACTTTATCACACGTATTCAAATTAAAAAAAAAAACCTGTAATTATAATATTTTATAAATATGCTAATGATTGAATCATGATTTTTTTTAAATGAAATTTTTCCGGGTTTAAAATTTATTAGGAGTAACAATATTTTATGTTTAATTTTATTAATTAGAATATGAATTGTAAAATTTAAACTTATAACTATTTTATTATTAAAATTTTAATACAAAATAAAAAAACAAAAAAATTTATCAAAATAAATTATAATTTTTAATTATTCAAAAATCTTGATTTCAGATGCGGAACTTGATTTTCTCTATTGCCTTGGATTTATAGCTTCTCAAACAAGTGGAGATTTTAAATAAAAATAATATTGAAACCTTGATGATTATTTTTAAAAATGATCTCAATAGATTAAAACCAATAAAAAAAAAATTCAAGATAATATTGAACTCTCCGCGCACCATAAAAAAATCCAAGTCAAATTTTACTCGATTTTATTATTATTAATTGTGATAAAATTCACTTTCTATGATTTGGAAAACTTATCATAGAAGTGTATACAAAGAGATATTTTGTAAAATATTTAAGTACTCGTCACTACGCTAAATGGATTGATCCAATTTTGGGAGTAAAATTCCGGAAATAGAAAAAATAAAAGTTGAGATCCTGAAACATAAGAAAACTACACTTTTAGAAGCCCTAAATTAACAGCGTTCTCAATTTCAAAATTCAAATCGTGAAGCAAGTAACGGCGTGTAATGCGATGACAGAGGGAACACCGACGAGACGCCCTTAAAAACAAGAGTATAAAATAAACCTGTAACAGAAACAAACACAGCTCCACAAGACAAACAGAAAGCGAAGAACAAATAGCAGAAAAAACAACAACAAACACACATAGAAGAAACCTTGGTGTTGTTTCCATATTCTTCGTTAACAGATCGGGCTCAAAACCGTGAGTTATTTGCGAAACTTGCCACTTTCTGATTCAATCTCTCTCTCTCTCTCTCTCTCTCTCTCTCTTAATTGCATGCATGTAATGCAGGTTCTGATTCATTATTGGATTTTTGCTTCTTCGATCTTTTCGGTGTCGTATTGCTTGCTCCTTTAGTTCTTATCATCTCTGCGATCTATCTTTGATTTTAGTTTTGGTTTTTTGGATTTTTACCGGAGAATCTACTTTTTTTTTTTTCTTTTTAGTTTGCAAAACAAATCTGATTCTATGTTTGTTTGGTTATTGAGAAAATGCAGCAAAGGAAACTGACAGAAAATTAAAACTTCATTGTTCTAAGTACAGGTGTCGTTATTCTTAGAGAGTGAAAGAGATAATGTCCAGTTATTTCCTTATAGTGGTAATTTTTGTGTTTCCTTGAGATTTACGTGATGCTTATCGTCTATTAAGCCTCCTTGTTTTCCCATCTCTCCCAAATGAGTGCTTTTGCTGTTATATTTACCATTTTCCATTTTTAATGAAATAATTTGCTCAGCTAAAAAGAAAATCGCTTAATTGGAAAATGGGTTTAATTCTTTGTTGAGTCTGCGTACCTGGATTTATTGTCATAATTACGGATTGGGCATACTCATTTTGTTAACTTCTTATTCTCTGATTGGAGGGGACTGAAGCGGATGTAGCAAAGTTTTTCCTTGGACACGGAAATGGATGAAAATATGAGTATTAATGTGATTTTGATTCATGTATTTCTTGATCCAGTGAAATGGGCATAGAAGTTACTGACGTCTGCATGGACAAGGAGCCAAATTGTGTCATCGTTTATTCAAATGGTGTCTCCCATGATCCAACTCATGAAACTGTTCCTGACGACCATGGTGTTATGGAATCCTATGAACCTATCAATGGTGTTCCAGAGCTCCATAGCTCAGAGGAGAGTACTGAAGCGAAGGAATATGTGGTGAAGGAATGTACCACTGAAGTCTCAGTTGAGGTTACTGAACTTTCCCATGCTGAAAAAAGCAAGGAAGATCAGACTGTAGTATGCTCAAATTTTGAGGATGGCTTGAAAGTGGAAAAGGTCAAAGCACTAAACCGGAAATCTAAGGATATCGGTCAGAAAAAATCGTCTACAAAGCATGCATCAAAACCTGCTCCTGCTGGACTTGCTCGAACAAAACACACTGTTCCGCAGCCATTTGCCTTAGCAACTGAAAAGCGTGCTTCATTGGGAATGCGTCCTTCTGGCGAACCTGATATCACCAATGGTCTCAACAAATCATTCAAGGCAAACAATGCGCTACGTCCAAACCCTATAAAGCAGAATCAGGTATCTGCTGCAACCAGCCATAAGTATTTAATAATTGTTAATTTAGCCATGTGTCTGTTCTATAATAATAATAATAATAATATTGTTTCAGCATGTGAAGTTGAGCTTTGATATATTGGGAAATCATGTTTTAATTTAATCAAGTGGTTGGAAAACTGTACTCCTAGTTAATCCTGGAACTCTTGTTTGCTTAACTGCAGCCACATTCTGTGTCAAGGAAGCCATTGCAACCAAATAATAAGAAGCATCCAGATGAGGAAGATAATTGTTCTGTCACTTCCTCGTATCCTCTTTCTAGCATATTAAGTTTGAACGAGTTTTCTTTTGTGCATTTCTTAAACTTCTGTCACCTCTGCAGCTCGATTTCTTTTTTATATTTCATACCTTGACTCTGCATAGTACCACAGCATCTGCACGGCCTGCTAAGTCCAAGCCAGCTGCTGTGGCAGCCCCTGTATTTAGATGCAATGAACGTGCTGAAAAGCGGAAGGAGGTACTGCCTTTATCTCTTTGTTTCATTCAGAGTTGAAGTTCTGTTTTCTTTCTTTCTTTTTTTAATGCAAGTTCTTCGGTTGAAACATACCTGAAGGTGAAGACTCAACGGTTTTATTATGTTTAAATCTTGTAGTTCTATTCAAAGTTAGAGGAAAAACATCTAGCATTGGAGGCTGAGAAAACCCAAAGTGAAGCAAGGACCAAGGTAAAGTATTTCAAGAAGCTTGATAGCAAAGTGTAGTTAAAGTCTCTCTCACACATCGACTTTAGCTGTTGACATTTCGTCGTCAAAGCAAATGATCCTGATGTATTTCTTGATTTGTCCTCATTCGATATCAAATTTCAAGGAAGAGAAGGAGGCAGCCATCAAGCAACTGAGGAAGAGTTTGATGTTTAAGGCTAGCCCAATGCCAAGTTTCTACCATGAAGGACCACCGCCGAAGGTTGAACTAAAAAAGGTACTGCAGGCAGACTCATACCCCTTTCCTGCCATTGTTGTAAAGATTTACAGTACAGGTTTCCTGGGATGTTATTTTTTAACTACTCAAATCATCGAAGTACTTGGCAGAGGTTGATGACAGAAGATCATGCACGGAAGCCAGTTTCCTAGGATAACAAATTTATTATGATTAGAAACTTGACTAATCTGCTTTCATCTGACTGTCAGCTGCCACCAACACGTGCAAAATCACCAAAATTGGGCCGAAGGAAGAGCTGCAGTAATGGAGTGAATTCATCTCAGCCAGACAGAGTGAAAGGAGCTTGTGGTGATGGAAATAACCAAAGTCAGGGTATTTTCAGAGAAGATACCAGCAACCCTGTTTCTCAGCACAGTATCCCGAAAGTCCATGTCATTTGCAAATTTGAAGATGAAACTAGGCAAATGGAAGGGATAGATGAGTTGATTCCACTTGAGGTAAGTGGACAGAGTTCTGCAGGCATTGGCCTTCAGTCTTAATATGGTGTTGAGTTCTTGATTCTTAATTTATGAGAAACAAAATGTCCCAATTTTTCTCCTTCTGCGACTGCTTGAAGAATATGAATGTTGTTCCCTTTTAAGTTGCAAGGACTTGTTGCAGTGTTTATGTAATGTATCAAGTGTAAATTTCCTGTAACTTATGCTATCTATGTAAAGCATTCCCTTTTTTCTGTAAGCGGCTTGCATTTTGCACTTTTGTTGAGTAGTCTTCTTACTGCTGGGGGTCTATTTTGCTTTCTTTCTGTTTGAAGCACATGATTAGGAAAATGTGAAACAAGCTGCTGGTATTCCAGTTTTTCTATCCCTGTTTTAATCGAATCTTTTTATATTAATCTGACAATAGGGTTGTTAAAAGAAGAAGAAGAAGAACAGTGGACGTTGTAGAAAAACAGGAAATCTGAAGAACTGTACGTGGTGGGTACTGATTTTCATATAAAAATAAAAGTGAATTGATTGCATTTAGTGAAGATTGTGTACTTGGGGGTGAATTTGTATGATGATGTGAGTGATGTTTTCTAAAATAATCCCGATTTATTTCTTGGGATGGGCGTTTTCGGTAATCAAGCAAGAGATATTATTCGTGACACAAGCATTAGTAGCGGTGGCATGTGGGTTATAAGATAAAAATGACTGCCACCACAATTCAGAAGCAAGGTGTATACTTTTATATACAATCAGGTCCTATAAATCCAATTAATAGCCTTCATTCGATATTGCCAAGCAAACAGGTGGAGCAAAATTTAATTTTTTTTGTTTAAAATTATATTTTTAGATTGTTTTGATATACAAAATAATTTTTAAATTTTTTTAAAATAATATTTTGATATATTTTTAAATAAAAAATATTTTAAAAAAAAATGAACAAACATCCCTTCAAAACAATTCAATGAGGCCGAACTGTCCAGCTCCAGCCTCTCAGTAAAGAAGAAGCCATTAGGTTATTAATCTCAATTCAGTCCGAAATGAAATTCTCGAATAGGGATCCCATTTATCCCCAGTTTCCATTTTGGGTTGTTAAAATTATTTATCTATTTTTTATTTTTTATGGGTTTTTTAAAATATAAAATAACATATCCTAAAGTTGCCAGAAAATTGAAAAAGGGAACGCGTCTGCTCTTCCTTATCTTCCTATCATTACTATTGGATAGAGAGCAGAGACAGAGATTTCGATGGAGAGAATGCGAACATGAACAAATTTAACAATCTTATAAAGGAAGTTTGAGGGATCAGGCCTCACCTAATAATACTTATTAAGGTGAGTTAAAAAATCTTACATTTTCTCTTAATCTCTGCTTTTAGTTTCATAAACAATCTTGATTCGAACCAGTTTATGACCTGTCTTAGCTTAAGCCTGAATTGGGGCTGTCGCTAAGTCCATCTTTTTTTAAGAATTTATTTGTTTGTCTGTATAAGGGAATGGGTTTTTCTCTAGAATTTAGAGAATAGATTTGATGAATAAATGAACCAAACTCTCTATAGGAAAGGAATGGCTCAAAATGTTAATTTTTTTTTTAAAACTTTTAGTCATCTCTTCCTGTAGTGTTTGTTACTGTGCAATTTCATTTTCTTTGCAATATAGCTTTGTTCAGATGTTTTAGCTGACAACGCAGGTGAAAGGGTGAAGACATGAATGCATTCAATGCTTTCAAAGCCCGAGTTTTATATAACCTTGGTGAGGGGCATTCCAGGAACTAGGAGACTTCACAGGCGTGCCTTAGAGGCATCGCGTCTTGGCAAGTGCAACCAGACTTTCATGCGGTGGAATACTCCCACAGTCAGGGATGATCCAACAGGTATAGTATCAACTCGCAATGATTCATAGATTTTAGTTTGTTCTAAGGAAAAGATTTGTTCAAATATTTGCAATTTCTTCTACTTTTAGGGCATTGTGTTCTAATACATTATTTAATTTTCCATCGGGTGAAGAGGTTAGTTGTGGTTGAAATGGAAGAGATGTACAAGGCCCATAAACAAAAATGAGGTAAACCACCAAGCTGTTCTTGCCCCATTGGTCGTGGACCACTTGCCTGCCTCTGCAAGCGCTTCCTCTTAGAGCTGGCGTTCTTCTAATGCAAATCTTTCGAGGTCAGCTCTGTTTCTTAAAATGTGCATTTATTGCTCAAGCTATCTGTTTTCAAGCAGTGAATTTACTAGAAGTATAGTTGATTTAGTAAGCTGGAATTGCAGCTTTCCTTGGCCTATCTAGTGGGGCAGCGGATTATAGATCTCTTTTATGTGGTGTTTACCAAGGAACAAGAATTTCCAACGCAGCAATGTCATTCACATTTTTTGAAGCTTTGTAACTTGACAGTTGGTTTTGAATGCTTTAATCAGACATTGATGCCCAGTCTTAATTTGGCTGTGAAATCTTAATTTATAAGAGGCAAATCGTCTCAATTTCTCTTGTTTCGATGACTGCTCTGAAGAATGTGAATGCCACCCCCTTTATAAGTTGCAAGGGCTTGTTGCAATGTTTATTTAATGGATGAAGGGTAAATTTTCTGCAACTTATGATTTCTATATAAACCATTCCCATTTTTCTTCAAACAACTTGGTCTTGAACTTTTTGTTTGGAACACAGGGAAAGTGTGGCACAAGCTGCTGGTCTTCCAGTATTCGATTCTTATTTTACATGCTTCAATAATCTGATTTCACTATTCTATTAATCTGAGAATTGAAAAAAAGAGAGTAGAAATTGTGCATCTGATAGAAAAATTGGAAAGCTATGTAGTGTGGGACTGAGACTTGCAATGTTAATATACAGTGGTATGAATATAATGAATTTGTGTGTACCTAATAGTCGTTTGTTGGATTGTGTTCTTGAATGGTTTGTCACACACGCACAAAGAGGATGTAAAGTTAAGGAGGCAAGTATGGGGGTCCCCTAATGCTGGGATGTGCTTTGTTAGAGTGGAAATTTGTGCTTTTGCTAAATCTTTGTTTTGCATTATTCTAATAAGCGTCATCATGAAAAGCTCTTAAAGCAAAAGGAAAAAAGATGCCCATGGAGCGTAAAGCACCTTGTGTTTAAGTGTTTTTGGTAACCAAACAGCAAAAGGAGGCCTTTTTGTGGTGAAAAAAAAGTTGCTGGTCAAAAGGACTTGCATTAAAATTGGGTCTACTTTCAGCTCTTGAATTCCAGTGCATCTGTCATTTTTCTGTCCCAGATATTGTTGCATCAAGAGAGTTTCTGATTTTTGTGCATCCGCAAACTAGGCTACTCAATAAATGAGAATTCACAAATCTGAGAGCTCAAATAATGTTGTTTTGATTCATCAGATTATTCAATTCTTGTTCACTACTTGGCTGCTGTGAACGATTCCAGATTTTTGTGGTAGATGCTGGAATTAGGTCATTCTTTTAGTTGACGTTCTTGTTCACTTGTGTTCGTAATACATGTTCTTTGCTGTTTGTAATGCTCTTGTTGTAGGGTTATCTCTTCTACCTGGTAGCTTTGATAATGAAAACTTCATATAAATATAAACCATCTCTATAAGGTTAGGTAAGACCCATACTTTATACCGGAATCGTTTTACTTCCAATTTCAGTTCTTTTTGGCAAGTCAAACCGAAATATAGTTTAATGTATAAAATATTGCTAGAGAAAAAAAGAGTCGGATTATGCAGAAAATATAGTTAATTAAAGGTTAAAAAAAAATTGACATGGTTTTTAATTAATAATATAATTCTTTTGTCTTGGTAATGAATGCTAGGAATGGGGTGTTGGAGAGGGAGTTTCAACATGTTTTTTGTCAAAATATTTTTTTTATTTCAAATTAATATTTTTTAGTGTTTTTGGATTGTTTTGATGTGGTAATTTTAAAAATAAATTTTAAAAAATAAAAAAATATATTATTTTTATGTTTTTTCGAATAAAAAAACATTTTAAAAAACAACCGCTATCATTTTAAAAGCCTTGGGACTTGTGGCCGTTGGAGCATAATGGTTTGAGAACTAGGAAGTGGGTATTATTATGCAGCAGTTTTGCAATCTGATACTACTTTTTTTGTTTTTTCAGATTTCTCCGATGGAGTATTGTTAGATTTAGATGAGAAGGCATTTGCTACTTCAATAGCATACGATCTTTCATGCACCTGATATGGTATTTGATCCCAACTATGCATTCTCCAGTCCAGCTTCAGTGCCCTCCAAGGCCTAAGCAGAGGACTCCAGAGCTGTTTTTCAGAGCAATGCCATGTGTCTTTAATGTCATTTTCCCATTCTTTTTTCCATCTGTACCAGCTACCAAGCCAGTTGATTGATTATTGAGCTTTTAGCAAGAGATGGATTATTAGGATCTTGAAAAATTGCGAGTAGTTGATTAACTTTCACAAACATGGTAGTAGTCAAGCTATACAGTGTGCATCACTTCATGAACTCCTTTTCCCCCTACTTTTTTTTGGTTCCCATGCCCACTCCTCCGCTCTTCTTTATGGCTCTGTTCAAAGCTTTAACAGGCCAACCTGTATCTCTTTCCATTTAAGCTTGGAATCGAACTGTGTATGGCAAACATTGATGAAGCTTCTCTCACCTCCCATCTTCCCCTTTTCCTCCAGCGGGAAACCAAAAGAAATATCCTTTAAACACCCTTGTCAAGATCATCATGCATCAACAAGTCCCGAATTTATTTTATTTTTATTCATTTCATTTTTAAGTGCTCCAAGACGAATATCAAGTAGTTCCTTCCTTGAGCAATGATTAATAACTGCAATTTTTAATAGATTTCTTTTATTAACAAACGAGCATTCGACGCCTTATATCTCCCATTGGATAATTTGCATATAATTAGAAGTCTTATTATTAAGAGATGAGAAGGTTTCAGAATAATATAAATTAGATTTTATCTAATAATTTATATTATTTCTAGAAACATGAAGGTATTTTAAGCTTGAAATTTATATGAATCTACTTGGTGAAATTTGAATAATGATAATACAATGATACTATATGTCACAAGCCAATTCAACCCAATAGACAGGCGGGTGGGAGATAGCTTTTGGTATGCTTTCTGTTTTTAGATGGATACCGACGCTAGAAACTGACAAAAAGCTCTTGTTTTGACCTCAATTTTGTACTAAACCCTGTAACGGGAGCCCGGTTATTATTATCAATCATTGACGAGTAGCCTCCATTTTCTCTACCAAACTACTTGTTTTTATTATTAATTCTCAATCCTTGACATATACACTCGAAATCCCTGTACTAATTTACAAAGGCTCGTTTGGTTTCGATGCAAGAACACGGCTGAAATGTTAAAAGCTGTACAGTTCAATCCCTGGACCTATAGGCAGTGAGGATTACAATTTGCGTGCAAGAAGCAAAGTGAATATTTGGGCACTCAAAGCAAACAAAGCCAAAGTTTCTTCTCCAACACTGTGAAAAGCATGATTAGAGGGAGGGGGCTGTAGAAATTGGGATTCCATGTCAATATATGACCCACAAAAAGATATAGTCTAGCTAACTCGTCCTCTGTTCTCACGTATATAAGGGGACATGAATGCATGGCCAAATGTCAAACAGTCTCCTCTCTTTGATTGCTACACAGTTGAGGGGGATGCTGTCTGATTCGAGACCATTCACTTTAAGCACACATTCATCTTTCGAATGATCTCGGACCAGGCTTCATTCCCCCCAACTCAAAATCACGCGCTAATTAACCCTCAATCTCCCAATTTGAACCAATGGTCTGGTGTCCGAGCCGGATCCACTGCAGTTCTCTCTCTCACAAGATTTGGCAATTTTGCGCGCATTATGTTTAGCATTTCAGTTTATGTCTCTTTTTCATTGTATTTGCAGCTCGCAAGAAAACCCTGGTGAGTGGTGAAGATCAAGAAAGCACGTACAAACATGAACAAAAAGATGCTTATTAAGGGATCGGATGTGATCAGCTAGAATCAAGATATCCAAACAGGTATGCCTGCCATGTTACTTATTTTATACTGCAACTTTTCTGGTGATGACTATATGTAGCTTCCATGTGATTTTATCATTATTGATTGTAAAACTTGCTTGGAAATTGCAACCAAAAGGACATGATCTGATGCAGAGCTCAATCCTAGTTTAAAGCATGATAGATTAATCAAGGAAGTTGATCTACTGGTACTGCAATATTGGTGTGTCAGTACTTTGTTTTGAACCATGCAACTTGCCAAAATTATGCAGGGGTGCTGTGAATATGCAGTAACTAGCTAGTTAATTAAGAAAATCATGTCGACAAAGATAAATAATGTATCTCTCAGAAGAATTTCGCAACAGCTTCACTGCGTCTACTCTTTGAAGAAATTTGAGGTGTGGAAAAATACCGTTGAAAATTGATGTTTTCTTGGAGTTCGGTTCCAGGTGCCACCTCCTCTAGCCTGCACTACCTTTCTTTGTTTTTTTACAAATTCGTTGAAAAACAGAATCGGGTGTTTAGTGTGAAAATCTGACTGAAAAAGAGGGTTAAAAAAAAATACTACAAACAAAGTCGTGTTTCATCTTTTCGAGGTTGAAATTTTGGCAATTTGGCTTTGCTTGTAGAGAGTTGCAAAGAATATTGAAGCTTGATGTAGCTTTTCACTTTATTTGTTGCATGAGAGGAGTGAGTGTCTAGTATCAATATGCTTTGAACTTGCTCCTTTTCCACATTAAGACTGCCATCATAACCCAGCTCCTTAGTCATTAGCCCATCCCTTCCTTTTTGATGCCAAGTGGGTCAGTCAAGTGCTATCCCACCATGTGGATCTGTTTCTCCTCATCCTGTTCTTAGCCCATAATCTGATACACGTACGCCATTAAACTACTTCGTGGCTCATATTCCATGCGGGATTGCTCTGCATGAGAATTGAGCAAAGTAGCAAAGCCACCATGTGAATGAATTTAGGTCCTTGGTCTTGTTCCTTACCATATGCTCTGTTGAACCAGTAATAATCTGTGAACTGCTAACCATTTTGTCTCATATCATATATAGAGAGATCTGACCATGAGAATCAACTATCTACTTCACATGTTTGATTTTCTGACTCGAAGAGGTAATGGAGAATCCATATAAAATAGAGGCCAGCTGATGAAATTGATTGCATAAATGGGTGAAGGGACAAAACAAAGAATTGCATCGGATAGGGGATACGCTGTAAGAGTTACTATCAAGATGCTTCATTCATCAAGAACATAGACTGGAGGGAATGGAAATATAGTCTCTGCTAGTCCTTAATTAATTTACTGCATGAGATCACGATATCTTCTTTGCAAGTATTTTGAAGCCATGGCAGAGAAGAGTATCATTTTCGTACTCATATTTTCATTGCATATATATGGTCGTCCGGTATCAGAATCTGGCAAAATTAACAGGCCATCTTCGGTGGAGGAAAATGTATACAAATCCATTCCATAAATGATCCATGGCTGTTATGAAGTTATGCCTGACAGTCTGGCTACACTTGTTGCTGGCAGCATTAGATTTTGGGAAAATTCTTCAATTCAAGATTATTATACAAATCAACACCCAGACAAATTAATCTGGGTTTCCCTTTCATGGGATCTTGAAACAACCCAGGATTCATCCGTTACAGTATCGTAAATGACATCATTTTGTTGGCAAGAGAATCGTAGGAAATGACATCATTTTTGTACGATCCAATGGATATGGGTGGCCCTTTGTCCTTTACAAGCCAAAGATAGAGGAGTCAAAAGAGAACGAGAGACATCTTGAGTGTGTATGGCAAGGAAAGAAACAAAAAAAAAAGGTGTTCCCTATGCTCGATAAAGTCCATATTCGATACTTTTTACTGCTTTTATTTTTCTGTGACTTGACGACATGAAATTTGTTAAAAAAGCATTCAACAGCTAATTTGAAAAACACTTGAAAAAAAGCTGTTTGAAAAGAGAGAAAGTGAGATTTTGTTGGGCATAGGACTCGCCAGAATTTTGCGACCACGTAGTTATTGACATATTGTGCCCAGAAATATTTTTCTTTTCCTTTCGAGATTAAAAATATATTATTTTAACGTTTTAATATTAAAAATATATCAATAAAATTCATGACCTCACAATCTTTTTTACTTTCAAGATTATCGATCTGTATTTCAAGGATGAAAAAAAAACTAAAAAACTAATTAAATCAGAAAAAAAATAATTAAAAAAATTAAACCGTGAAAAAAAACCGATTAAAATTTTGAAAAAATTGACCAGTTTGGTTTTATAAATTTGAAACAAAAAAACCGAACCGAACTCAAACCAAAAAAATCTGAGCCAAACCGAAAAACCCGAACCAAACCAGTTTGAACCTGTTTTGTCCAAAACAACCGAACCGAACCAAAAATGGTCGGTTTGAACCAGTTTCCGTTATTTTTTAAAAAAATTTCAGTTTGATTATTTTTTTTAATAAAAACCGAATCAAATAAAAAATGATCTCTCTTCTATAAGTATATGTAGAGTGTGATATATATTATTTTTTAAAAATATTTTTTATTTAAAAATACATTAAAATAATTTTTATTTTAATTTTAAAATTTTATTTTTTACATAATCACACCAAAATAAATTAAAAACTAAAATAAATTTTTAAAATTTTTAAAATATGATTAAAAACACCACCTTGAACTTGGTGCCTGGGGCCTTTCCTTTTCTAATTCTATATTACACCC
>Ga0325400_1004539_pt1 | contig 12863 bp, 13 predicted proteins | sample PopdelMetagenome_2_FD_205662 | JGI IMG/M metagenome (GOLD analysis project Ga0325400, IMG submission 205662) | Populus deltoides microbial communities from Bellville, Georgia, United States - Xylem-PdKOR-R1 | ecosystem: Host-associated > Plants > Phyllosphere > Stem > Wood/Secondary xylem...
CATGTCACGTGCTTCGCTTTGTATGCAAAGGTGATCTGATCCTTGACAGGATGCCTCTGAAAGATATTCTTTATCTGTTATATGCAGACCATGCAATGGCATGCAAACAGAAAATGGGGGCAAAACAGGTGAAAGGGAGGCTGACTAATTTCTAAATCGTATTTCCGAGTTCTTGTTTGTATATATTCAGCTGATGTCGATCACATGGGAACGCCAGAACAATGCTCTTGGTCAGATCAATTTGCATGTATACATGTCACGTGCTTCGCTTTGTATGCAAAGGTGATCTGATCCTTGACAGGATGCCTCTGAAAGATATTCTTTATCTGTTATATGCAGACCATGCAATGGCATGCAAACAGAAAATGGGGGCAAAACAATGCTAGGATAATAGGTTGTCTGCTACCCTGGTTCATTTTGTGCAGGAATCATATAGATTGACAGATTTCACACAAATTATCTGAAATGACAACCTGTCTCAACTCTTATCTTTTATAATTCAATTTAATCCTTAACCCCAAACTACTTGGAGTCAGCAACATGGATCCATCACACCATTCTAGTTTAGCATGCGCTAAACTTTCTCCGTGCCAGAAAATCTTCTCTATTATTATTCTTTTGTTTTGATTAGCATTTGGTTAGGTTAATGGATATGAGATTGTTTTGGCTTGCCCACCCATAATACATGTTCATTGGTAATGGAGTTTTTGCATGTTTTTATTTGTTGCCCTATGGAATGTATGCAGGTTGTAAAAAATCAATCAGCCCCTCGTCAATCTGAGAAGACTCCATCGCAGCGTCTTCTCCAAGTCATTGGTATGCGTAACACCTTTGATGTGTTTGTTTTACCATCTCTTAACTTCTTCACCAGCTTACTCTTTTTGTGGGATTTACAATCGATTTGTAGTTTGTGTTTGAAAGATAGAACTTTGGAACAGGTTTTACATTCCTGTTGAGTTATAAAATTACTCTTCTTTGGCTTTGATTATTCAAATTCAAGTAATAAATTAAATTTATGATAATAATACTCGGGAGACGATGACAGATTCTGGAGCAAGGGTAACTCAGCTGTTAAGGTGATGGTAGTTGCCAGAAAGGAAGTTTATAGATGTTGTCTAGTTTGATAGATTAACTTTGAGCATATGGATTGCATTAAGGCACGGCGTTTGCAATCTCTTTATTTCTGAACAGGTAGATTTTTTTGAAGTTATGCATAATTGCTGGAACAATGACACGGAGTATTGCTATCTGCTATTGGTTGCTTTTGCTTTCTTTGTCTTGTGTATTGTTGCTGACTGTTATTTTGATGATACTCTCTTTAGAATTCTCATGGAATTATTGGTTCTTATATTTTGCAGGGAGAGATATGAGAATTATTGTTTTTGGTTTCCGGCCCAAAACAAAGCAGGTTAACTCTTCTTTCTTCAGCTCTTTATTTGCTAACTATGATCACTTACAAATTGAAATTTCTTTCACTTGTAAGATATATGTTGTAAAAAAATATGAAGTTCATGATTTTGAGGGTTTAAATTATAAATTAACCGAGGAAAGATATAGCTTTTGTTGATTGAATGAGTTCAAAATGGTGAACTGGGTCATCTCACTTGCCATGAGCAGATATTTGTTATAAGTTTTTTTTTTTTATTATTATGCAGAGACGGGCTATATATGATGGGTTATTAAGGTGCACAAAACCATCAAGACCCTGGGATCTTTATGCTTTTAACTGTGGACCGTCCAAATTTACTAATGCTAACCCAAAAGTGCGCTTGTTGAATGAGTGCTTCCGTCTTCTTGGAAAAGGCTTTTGTAGTGCATCAATAGATATGATCGACAAAGGGTCATATACACTGTCTAATGAGTTGTGGAGAATCAGTAATGTAAATTCCGACTACATAATGTCCCCGAGTTACCCTTTTGCCTTAATTGTTCCAAAATCCATCAGGTAAAAACATTTAGATTCTTACTGCACTTTAAAGTGGAAAAGGGAGGGCTGGGGGGATGAGAACATGTTGAAATCCTTCTAGTTTGACTCGAAAATAATTTTTGTTTGGGCTTACTCTAGCCTGAACTCTAAAACTAATAACTGTCTGGTTGCTAGTGATGAAGAAGTGGTCCATGCATCCAGCTTTCGTTCCAAGGGTCGCTTGCCTGTAGTTTCTTGGTGTCATCCTGGTATGAAAAAGGTGAAATTTTAGTTATTTTGTCTATCTTGATTTCCATTCTGATGCCTCCACATATGTGGCATTATAGGAACTGGAGCAGTCCTTGCACGTTCATCTCAACCCTTAGTTGGTCTAATGATGAATATGAGGAGGTAGGTTGATCTGCCTGCTTAATTTCCCTTCAATGAACTCAAACACGTTGCTCCACAAAACTTATGCTCATTGTAGACACATGCCAGGATTATGGTCTGAAATTGAAGTCACATTTGTGATTGTGGTTGCTGTGTTGCATGCATGCCTTCACTGGTATTAAGAAACAGTGACGGCCATCACATGCACAATTGATGACAATTTTAGCAATGTGTTTTTATTCAGTGAAATTCCAAATAATTTCAGTACAGATGGAATTTCTAATATTTAACATGAATAGAGATATATTAAGCTTCATGAAAGATGTCTTATTATCCTTTTAGATGGTCAAAATTTTAGCATTTAACTTTCTAAACTTGATGCTTAACAATATTTTGCTAAGCAAAAACTATTTTTTTTTTTAAAGTGCAACTGCCATGATGGCTGCAATTACTGTCATAGAATCCTTTACAGGCATGATTATTGAATCATGGCCCCAGTAATTCCAAAAACGTTCCAGTCCATTTTGATTCTTTTATGTAACACCTGTTATTTTTTTCTGTTGCTGGGATCCATTGATATCTTATCTGTTGAGGTTTTGGAATGTGAACTAAAATTTTCATTTGCCATCTGTTGTTCGATATAATGTCAGATTCACATCAATGTATTTGTCTGCAGCAACACAGATGAAAAGCTTGTCGCAGCACTTTGCTCTCAACTTGGTGGTGATAAAAGGGGGCGGAGGTAGGGTTATTCAAATCATTTCCCTTTTGTTTTGTTCGAGTTATCTCATTGTTTTGGATATTTCATGTGTGTGCTGTTTCCTTATTTTATGCATTAACTTGACTTACTCGTATTATTCTTTATACCTTGTATGATACCTTAGTTTGAAATGTAATTGTGTATCAGTCCACCTAGTTTTGAAGCAATAAAACTCATTCTCAGCTATTAACTAAATCCTATTTCATTACCTTTTCAACATGAAAAAAGAAAAGGTCGTCTTTTCCACAGCCTGAATCATGAAATTGCTTCTCTTTTGCTGTACATCTTGAAATGCACTGTCCAGACAGTTGCAAGGTTCCAGTTCGTGTCTTATCTGAAAATGTCTGGAGAAAAGAAATGTTTTCTTTTAAGGTACCCACTAGAATATATTTGGTGGAGAGAGGTGGGCCCCATAGCTTAGATGGTTAAAGCAGGTGACTATCCAGCCTAGTGTTTAAACTTTGACCACTCATTACTTGCTGTCGGGTATGATGGGATATACATTTCCTTCTTGAGATGGGAAATCCTAATCAATGTCCTGGACTTGAATCATTGAAACTTGGTTATAGGTCTTTTGTTGAAATGGAGTGGCCATACTTTTTGTTATTTTTATTCATTATTTGTTGTCAATGGTGCAAAATTTCCACACTGCATGTCTGGATGAATGAGCACTTTTCTCTGGGGTCTTTATTGTCCTGTAACTCTAATTTCTCTTTTGATAAAAATGAGAACTGTAATTTTGTTAATACACAATGATACACCTATGTTCATTGCTTGACATTGTGACATACTAGTTATGCTAAGAAATAAGCCCATTATTTCTTTAGATTTGATGTTTGCATTTCTTTTAGTGGCTTATTCTTTATCGCGCTGTGGCTTTTGTAAATGAATGTTTGTAAAATATATATATAATTTTTTTTCATACTTGTCCTCTCCCTGCTTTTGCTTTCCCCTCATTTCAGGAAGTTATATATTGCTGAAGCAAGGCCTATAGAAAATGCCAAATCTTGTGTTTTCTTTTCAGGAAGTTATATATTGCTGACGCAAGACCTAGAAAAAATGCTTTAGCAAATGTGGCTATGGGAGGTGGCTCAGAATCACCATCTCACTATTTTCAATCCGAGGTTTGAGCTGTTTAGATATGTATCTCTACTGGTCATCAGCTTTAATACCTCATTTTCATTGATGTCATATTCCTTTTTTTTTAATTTTATTTTTAATCTGGTATCAGGTAGTTTTCTTTGGGATAGACAACATACATGCTATGCGTGAGAGTCTTTCTCGGCTTAGGGACTACTTGGATACTCATGGCTCCACTTCATCAGACGGAACATTATCACTCTTGGTTAGTTTATAAACATTAAGAATTTAAAATCAGGCACCTTTACCTGTGGAAAACTAGTAAATTAACATCAGTGGTAATAAGCAGTTCTTTTTTTTTTCTTCTCTTAAATACAATTTAAGAAAATGATGATGTATTATTTTGTGCAAGTGAATCGTGCATCTATCCATTTTTCGAGTTACATGTAAACATAATTGAGTAACCTGTCCTTGAATAACATCAGATATATAAACAAATAATCAGATGTAATGCATGACTGTGCAGTACAGTTCCCTATTTTACCATTACCAATGATTGGAATAACCCTCGTGAATGGGCTGTTGTTTGAGGCTCTGGGTTAAAGACTAGAGTTTTCATGTTCATTTCCTGTGCTATTGTGAATGCATCCTCAATTGGAAAAGCATCGATTGTATTCAGCTATCTATATGGCAACATATATTGGAGACACCATCCTGTTCACAATACAACTCTTATTCAATGCGCTGACATCCTCATGCCTTGTGTGCTTGTCTAATGATGCGCATGAGCCAATGTAAACCTTTATCTTGACATTGGTGCATCAATGATTTTATCTATAGTAAAAAAGGTACTTAAATATGCTCCTCATCTTTAGTTGGGATTTTTTCAATTAATTCACGGCATTGATCTCTGGCTGATTAGCTAATAGCTCTAAAACACTTTGAAGGCTAAGTAAAGATATTTTCACAATATGGGTTCACAAGCTTTGCATTTGTTATGTTTCCTATGCTTTCTTACTGAACTTCAGCAGAAATGCAGTGTTTGTAGTAGGTGTTAATATCTCTATTTGTTCATGCCATTTTTCATTTACAGAGACATGGTGGCTGGACCTGGGGTGGAGGCAATCTCAGCAGTATGTCTGCTTCTGTGGCAACCCTCGGTGACAGTGGTTGGTTAATACATGTCCAAAGTGTCTTGGCTGGTTCAGCTTGGATTGCTGCTCGTGTTGCTTTGGAATCAGCATCAGTACTTGTACATTGCAGGTCAGATATCTTGACTTTATCCGTTATATTAATCTTTGTAACAACTGGCAGAATCTTTTCTTTTCTGTTGCCACGGTGATGAAATCTGAAGATTTTTAATGTTACATATCCTCTTTTTGTCCTTTTGGTTTGTAAATTCTATTTAATATGCTGTCAATCTATTTTAGTTTCTATTCATTATGCATAATCTAAAAGAAAAGCGCTTATTAATTCCATACATGGACTTCAAATCTAAATCAAGCTTTCTTACTTGTTAATTCCATACATCAACTTCAAATCTGAATCAGGCACTCTACCAATAGATCTTGCATCTACCTTTCTTCTTTGTGTAATCACATGGATTGAGCTTCACATACTGATTAGCAGAAAAACCTGGGTCTCATTGCCCAGCAGATCATGGTTTTATTTGTGAACTTGGCGAGTCATCTGCCTACTACCAGACTCTTGGCCCACATTTGTTCTGCTTTTCAACAGAGCAGAAAAAATTGCATAGCTGAATCATCTAGCAAGCATTTCAGTTGAATAATTTGTCATTATACATATTTTCATTAATTAGTAAAATTTGCTATCAGAAAAAAGCTACCTTTCGTTTCTGTTTTCAATTTTGTGTTTGCTTTTAGAGCTTCTGCATGAGCTGAGTTCTTGTCTTTCATTCTTTTGTCTAGCGATGGATGGGATAGAACTAGTCAGCTGATTTCACTTGCTAATTTGTTGCTTGACCCTTACTATCGGACATTCACTGGGTTTCAGGTATTTTCTTCCACTGTAAGACTCCTTTGTTGGTTGTGTATTGTTCTTTGTATGTGCTTAAGCTGTTGCACTTACGAGTGTACACATATTTCTCTCATGTTACTCTTATGTTAGTGTTACTATAATATGAAAAGGATTTTTATGCCCCTCCAGATAAAATAGCTTTCTTTTTCCCTGGATGTGAAATTTTACTTTCTGGAATATCTTAATTCAATGCAGGCGCTGATTGAAAAAGACTGGCTAGCATTTGGCCATCCATTTGAAGAGCGAATGGGAATGCCAGCTGTATCTGGATGCAGTGATAAGCCTCTTGATTTATCTAGGCAATCTTCAGTTGGGAGTTTTCCATCATCACCCATGCGACAGTCATCAGGATCATCCGCACCTCAAGCTCCTAGTTCTTCTCATGCACAGAACCAATATTCTCCTATATTTTTGCAGGTTACTGTTATTTTATGCATGCCCTAATACACTGAATTTTAGGAATTAGGTACCAACTGGTTTTCATGATTATTTTTGGCAACGCAAAATCATAGGGGATTAGGGATTACCATATGATTTGCCTTGAGCCTGACGCATATTGAGATTGTTTTGAAGATCTAAATACATGAATAGATAGTATTGATCTTGTGAAAAAGATAAATAATTGCTCAGGATCCCCTCCTTTTCCCTTCCTCTCTGTGTTTGTGATAAAGAAGAGAGAAATTTTGGATACTTAGGTTTAACGCTGCATTTATGTGCCAAATGTGTTCAATTTTTTTTTACACCTTATACTGGGGTTGTAAGCTAGAGATGTGAAGGCAAGAGTATAATGCATAGGATCTTCAAGCAATTGTAGAATCTACTAGAAGGATTGGTTTGAAGGTGAGGATGGTAGGGGTATTTGGACTGTTAAGGAAGTCCACTTAAAAAAGCCTAAATAATAGTGATAACACCCTATTTGTTTGAATGTCCAATATTATATTTCAATCCAAGTGAACTCGAGAATCTGTTGTGTAAGATGATCTTTGCTAAGTTCTAAAAATATTTAATGTGTTCTGCAGTGGATTGATTGTGTTTCACAATTATTGCGGATGTATCCCTTTGCTTTTGAGTTCTCCTCGGTATGTGTGATTTTCTTCTCTTATGATACTCATCCTTGCATGCATTAGAAGTTAGCTGTTGAGATCAAATGAGTTGAAGAAACTGGTTTTGTTTCCGCATCTCACTTTTTTCTGACTAGTGTATTGTTTGATGGCTTAGGCTTTCCTGGTGGACTTATTGGACTGTGTGCTTTCATGTCGTTTTGGTAACTTCTTCTGCAATAGGTGATTCCTTTTCTCTTATTACTTTTTAACTTCTGCATAGGGATATCTTAAATAGATTAAGGCCTGTGGCTTCTGGCATGCCTTTACTTGATCTGTCCATACTACATGGATTAGAAGGTGATATAATTAATTTAGAATCAAGAAATTTTAATTTCAAACTCAATACTGGATTGGAAGCTGAAAATTCAGAATATCTCAAGACAAACATGGATTCAGCAAATCTTTGCATGAACCAGAAACTAGAATAAAGAAGAGCTGCTTCATTTCCTTTAATCATAAAGTTTAACAGATCATCTGTAGTTTGATCATCTTCTTTGGATATAGAGAAGTTTGATAAATTTAAAAAATGAAAGTGGTATCAATGTCCTGAAATGGGTTACAGCAAATATAATTCCCATAGAGGCACCATACTGATTTATTCTACCAAAATGATTAATGACATTGTTGCATCTTCTCAGATGCATATATGACATCTGTTTGTTGCATATTTGTGGCAATGCAGTGTCATCCGTTGGATGATTTCTGGTAGAAATCCCTTCATCTTCCTAGAAATAAAGAGACAATCATGTAGCTTTGTCTGAAGCATGGTAGTGCATCTGTGTAGGAATTTGTGGTATTTGTGGCATTTGGTTTTAGAACAGTTCATTAGAGCATGCAGTTTCTTCTTTCCTAAGTGAAGTTCAAGCAGTCAATTCTTCTCCTTCTCATAAAAGTGGCAGTTCCTCAGTGTAAAAAGTAATGACCCCCAAATTTATCATCTTTTTGATCATGCATGTTTTCTTGTCAGCCCGTTCATTTTACTTGTTGACTACCTCTTAGGTTGGACTAAAACTTGGTTCCTGTTGAAGGATATTGCGTGCATTAAAATTTCTCTAGCACATAATGGGACCTGTCCTGTCAACTCCAATTATTGTGGAAACATTAAAATTTCTCTTTCTTAGTGTTAGTCTAAATTTTTCAGTGAGAAGGAAAGGCAGCTAGTTGGTGTCTCTGAATCTTGTGGATGCTTGTGGGCTTATTTGGCTGATTTGCGTTCTTCAGAGGGAAGGTCTCATGTGCACTATAACCTTTTCTATAGTCCTCTAAAACATAATGGCCCATTGTTACCTCCAGCAGCAGCTTTAGCCCCGACTCTATGGCCCCAGTTCCATCTTCGGTGGGCTTGTCCTTCAGAAGCCCAAGCTGGGGAGCTTGAAGCTCAATGCCGGAATATGTCTTTAAAATTCTCTGAACTACAGAAGGTAATGAACTACTTTCTTGCTACTGAACCAATACAATGTTCTCATAAAAACACGATCCTTTGGAGTCATGTAGTCCTATTGGTTTGCCCTCGTCTGACTGATCCTTTGGTATAATATATTCTTTCAATTTCTTTTTTTTTTCTTTTCTATTCTTTTTCTTCTTCTTCTTTCTTTTTTCTATTTGGTTTGCACCTTAGTCTGCTTTTTCATTGACTCTGTCACTTACCTGACCAGGCAAAAGAAGGAGCAGAGAAGAAAGCTAAAGAAACCACAAATGCCATGGAATCATTATCTGCAGAACTACAGAAGGAGAAGCGACTCAGTAGCTCTGCTATGGCATTGGCTAAGAGGGCGAGCAAGGAAAGTGCAGCCATAAAGCGAGCCATACAGTCATTGGGATGCAAAGTTCATTTTGCTGGCGGTGGTGACACTACTGTTGATATCGAGACCAACCCTATGGGAATTACACAGGAATCTGTGTTTTCTCACTCAAAAAGAGAATCTGATGGTATTCTCCAGCATCAATACAATTCAGATCTATCGATTTCCATTTCAGCAGTGGCAGATGATGTTGTTTCCAACAATCCACTCGATCGAGTGTGTGGTGCTATATGCCCTTCACGCTCAAGAGATGGAGGCTGCCGGTGGCCAGAAGCTGGTTGTGCTCAATTATGTAGTCAGTTTATTGGGGTGAAGGCAAATTACGACGCAATTGATAGTCTCTCTATATATGAAACTTATTTTGACACAGTAAGTACCTTATAACTCTATTATCCATGCATTGATTTAGACTTAAATTCTCCGTAATAATTGGTTTGAGTTGTTTTCATAGAGAGAAGAAGGGAAATAGAGTTTAAAGAGAAGTTCGATGTTATAGCTCTCAAGCAACTCAAGCGTAGGGTCAGTGCAGAACCCTCAGAGTTTGAAATCGGGACTGTTCATACAGAGAACATAGAGTTAGTACCACACTATCATTTAGCGTAGTCGTTCTTTGGGAACAAAACAAGCAAGCTTGTTCCCTCACAAAAGAAAAGACAAGCAAAGCTTGAGGTGGTGATGCAGTGAAGGGCAGATGTATATCAAAGGGGTCAGCTTTTCATCCTTTAATCATCACGGTAGCTTCGTTTTCTCCCTCAATAACAGTTTGCTGTACAGATTTCAAATAATTTAAACATTCCCATTCTTTTTTTCTATCACCATAAATGTATTGAGCAATATTCATAACATGGGATTTTTTTCGTTGTTCGTAATAAAGATCCATGTCCCCTTTTCTTCCTTTCCTTTGGGCATAGAAAGAGAACCGAAATGGATTATCACGCTTCCATGGCTATTTCGCTGAAACATCTCTTCCCTTTTTTTATATTCACTATAAAATGAAGAATCTTTATGTACATCATGGGTTACATCGATGCCACCCCTCCTGCAGTATATGTAACTTTAGGATAACAGAGAACATTTTACACAGGATACAACACTGGGGCGAAAATTATTCCTGTCACAATGAAGCAGCGTTGGGAAATACCACATTTCTCAGAATTTATTCACCAATCACAACCTGCCAGCTTGATCATTCACGGGTATGACCGTAAGAGTAAAGCAACTCCTGCCCACCTCATGTATTGCAGGCAGCAGCTCTAAATTCGAATGCCAAATGGAGTTGCCAATGCCAGTCTCCAATGCTCGCGGGCTGGTGCCGATAATTAGATTACGGTCCATATAGTAATAATGCATCGGTTTGCTGCCATGTATAACTAGCACTAGTCTTCGAAGCGTTGGCGTAAAAAAGAATCCATAAGCGTTAACTAATCCTTCCTGCTTGATCAATTAAAGTCCCAACTTGGTCTCCACATAATGCTCTTGAGATGTTCCCAGGCTCGAGCAAATTAAAGACCACCACTACACACGACAGAGAGCGCACAAGCATTAGCAACGTCAGTGGGTTTGGAAGGATGAGAGAGGAGTTGTTAATACAAACCAGGAATCCCATTCTCTTCACAGTACGTAATTGCCATCATGTCCATTGAGGTAGCCCCCCTCGAAACCACGTCTCTGAATGATATGTGATCCAGTATTATATTGCCGCTACCAGCATGGCGATCATAGACGCCATTAACAATGGTACCTTTAAGGAGTGCATCTGCATTGACTAATCAAAGAAAAAAAAAATACAGGCATCAAGATTTCATCCCAAACAAAGGCAATGGCAGAAAATAAAGTAAAAGCAGGCAGAGGGCAATACTCTCAGAAGCTCTCAAAGCAGCTGCTGTGTCAGTAGTAAATAGAGGATTCCCAGCACCAGCACCAACGCCACCAAATATGACAACTCTACCTTTCTCGAGATGTCGGATGGCCCGTTGCCTGCTATAGGGTTCAGCTAACTCTGGCATTGCAAATGCACTTTGCACACGAGCTTGAACACCGTGCTTCTCCAAGGCTGATTGAAGCAAAACTGAATTCATAACTGTTGCCATCATGCTGACATCATTACATCACAAGTTAGCACATCATCACAAACTAGCAACAGGCAAGTTTAGGATTAAGACAGTACAAAGAAATTTTAAGAGGACGGTGCATCACCCAATCTGGTATGCAGTAGGCCTCTCTAAGCCAGTAGCAGAAATCCACGATTCTCCACAAAAGAAATTACGACCTCCAAGAACAATCGCTATCTATAAAAAGCACATAAGAGTAAGCATCTTGTAATTTGAGTCTGCATTGCAGGACACCAGCAAGAAAAAGGATTTGGGCAAATACCTCCAGTCCAACACGGCTAGCTGTTGCTACTTCCTGAGCAATCTGCATAGCTACCTAGAAACAGAAGAAAGCAGCTTAGCTTGCATTTTTCATGTATCATCATTCCACAGATAAAAGAATCATCCAAATACTGAATCTTGCACCTTGGGGTCAATATTCTGGCAATTCCCAGCCAATGCAGAACCGCTGATTTTAAACACTACTCTCCGCCATTTTAAATTCGTCACCGGTTTAGTTTTGAGACTATTAGCAAAGGCAGCACTGCCAGATGTATACCTGCACATAGACGTTGGGATATGCAATCAGTCACACATAGCAAAATCATCAAATTAGCCATCTTAAACCATTCCACAACCACCTGACAATTCTTCTGTTTAACCAAAATCCAATAATCAATTTCAAATTTGCATCAATTTAGCATAATCACAGAAAATCAAAACAAAAAACCAACCAAAAACATCAATAAAAACCCAAACCTTCACTCATCCAAAAACACTACCTTTTAACTTGCTTAACCACCACATTAGCATTCCCACAACTCCCTCCACCACCACCACCCTCACTATCTCCCCCAGCAGCAGCAGCACCACCACCACTACTCTTCCCATTGCACGCATTCCCCATGATCACCTCGATATGCTTAAACCAATGCCAACTACTCCCACTCCCACTAATCCTCTGTAACTCCACTTTATACCTTTTCTTCAAATTATCAATCTTATTCTTACACTGCTCCACACTCTTCTTATTATTACTCCCTCCTCTCTCACTCACGGCCTCCGCTACTTCCTCCCAATCTCTCCCTCTCAAATTCCCTCTATTCAACTGATTAAATTTCTCCGTGTACGCCTCCAGCAAACACGATATCGCCGTATCGCTCCATTCCTCTCTATCCTTCCTGTAATCTCGGTAATCGCTGGATTCTAACTCTGTGTTGCTGTTTGATTTCGATCTCTTATTGTTGTTGTTGTAGTAGTGGTTTTGGTGGTTGCGTTTCGAGGAGGGTGTGGCGGACGATTTGTCGTGATCGGAGTAGTAGTAATCGCCGGTTGTCGTGACGGAGGCGGCATCTGGGTGGCGCGTTGTAGGGTGAGGAGGCGGCGCGTCGAGGAGGGGGAAATCGTCGGTGGACATCGGAAAATTGGGTTAGGGTTAAGATTTCGATTCGGGGGTTGGGGAGAAGATGTTAGGGGAGACGACGTTAGAGGGATGGGTGACGGAGTGAGAGAGTTAGGCGGTTAGGTTTTATAATAGGGATTTGAGTCGCAGTTGGTGTAACGGATCCGTTTAAAACAAGAGAGGGGAGTAACGCGTTCGGTTAGTAAAGAGGTAAAATTTGATTATTAGGGTGTTAAAACTTTTAAAAGAAAAAAGAAAAAACGTTACAGCAGTTAAAATGTGAAAACTGAAAA
>Ga0325400_1004546_pt1 | contig 12856 bp, 7 predicted proteins | sample PopdelMetagenome_2_FD_205662 | JGI IMG/M metagenome (GOLD analysis project Ga0325400, IMG submission 205662) | Populus deltoides microbial communities from Bellville, Georgia, United States - Xylem-PdKOR-R1 | ecosystem: Host-associated > Plants > Phyllosphere > Stem > Wood/Secondary xylem...
CTAAAATCTAATATAACGTTTTAGATCTAAAAATTTAAATCATATCTTTCTATTGAAATAGTTAATTTTTTATGCTTATGAATTCGTTATTGCTTCAATAGAAATTTTATCTTCTCTCTTTTTTCTTTTTTTTTTCTATGAATTTGAATCGTTTTTATATTGTTTTACTCAAACTCATTGCAAAAAAAAAAACATTTATTTAATAGGTGGTCATTCGTGATTTTTAACTGACGACAATATTATTTTATATATTTTTTAATAATATTAGACTATATATGTTTAGTTTCATTATACAGTTTATGTAGTTTTTTAACTTTTTATCATGCTTGTCTGAACTCTTTATGTGCATTTATGTTGCAAAGGAGGTTTTTTTAAATATGAGACCCAAGTCTCTTGGGTATGGCCTAAAGACCCAAGTCGTATGATTCTAGCATGGCCGCCAGGCCCAGACGCTTGTGTTTGATATGGTTGTCAGGTCCAGGCGCTTGGGTCATGCCAGACCCAAGCATTGACTTAAAAAATTATAGTTACAAAAGAGAAAGAAAAAAAAAAGACAGAAAAAGAGAAAGAAGATTGACTTTCTATTGAAGGAATACCAAATTTATAAACATACAAAATGAACTATTTTAATGGGAAGATATGATTTGAATTTTTAGATCTAAAATGTTAAATTAAATTTTTATGATGATTTGTTGTTTATAAATTATTTATACTTCATTTATAAATAATTTTTTAATCCACGTTACTTGAGTCTAACAAACATACTTGACTTAAGTTTACTTGAATAATCATAACAACAACAACAACAACAACAACAACAATCATGCCCCTGAGTTCGACAACCATGCCAAGTCCAAGTAGTAATAATAATAATAATAATAATAAGAACAACAACAACAACAACAATAACAACCATGCTATACCCAAATTTAGTAGGATATGACAACATGTCAGACTCATGTTATTTGGGTCTAGCTACATGCTAGAATCACGTATTTGCCAGACCCAAGTTTACTTGAGTCTGACAATATGCCAGATTTACGTTACTTTGGTCTGGCAAACGTACTTGACTTAAGTAATAATAATAATAATGAAAATAAAAACTCACGTTACTTTGATCTGACAACCATATATGACTCAAGTAATAATAATAACGATGATAATAACGATAATGATAACAACAACAAAAACAACAACAACTATGTGAGATCTAAGGTATTTGGATATGATAAATATATTTAATTTAATAAAAAAATAATAATTATGCACTTTAATTGTCAAGAAAAAAAGCTAAAGAAATATCTTACAAAATAAATAAATAAATAAAAAGTAAAATTAATATAATTCATGGTAAAAATTCTCTGGATTTACAGTGATTTGCTATTGTTGTTGTTGTTGTTTTATTATTATTATTATTATTAAAAAGATGATATTTTTTAAAAGAAAGACGGCTCTTTTTCTTCTTGCAGTTACCGTACCTTTTCTCTTCTTCTTCTTCTTCTTTACCACAATCTTTCTGTGTAATAATATTAGTATTTTGAATAGCAAAATCACAAGTGGAGAGAGAGTGAGAAGGGAAGGAATGTTTTACTCACACTGCCTTCTGTCAAGGAAAGGTCCATTAGGTTCCATTTGGGTTGCTGCATACTACTTCAAAAAGCTTAAAAAAGCACAAGTCACTTCCACTGATATCTCCTCCTCCGTTGGTAAGCAACCCTCCCTTTTTATATTACTATTTTAATATACTTCCTCTTCTGTCACAATATTCTCTTGTCTCAATTATAATTATAAGGAGAGAATAAATGGGCTTACTTTATGTTTGTTTCTCGAGAAAACAATGGGGAAGGTTTTGCTTATGTGGGATCTTTTGTTTTTCTTTCTTTATTTGTTGTTCTATTCCACAATTTATGTGTCGATTTTAGAATGTTGACTTGTACAAGTTGTTGTTTCTAATGGCTGAATTAGGGGCTTTTAACAACTTTTTTTTGGCTTATGGTTTTGATTTTAAACTCACATTTTGCAATCTAGGTTATCTTTATTTTGGCTTCTCGGTGTTTCTCTGACTCTAAATTACACGAGGTTTTTCCAGTCCTAATTCTATATTTGTAGATTATGCTAATTAAAATGAATTTTTCAATTCAGTAATTTAATTGGTTCCAAAATAAATAAATAAATAAAATGCCTTTTGCCTTCCAATTTAGCCCGCACTAGTTTGTTTGCTTTCTTGGTACTGCCTAGAGAAGTGGATATAAGAATGTGGGAGATGATGTTGGACAATATCAATGAACAAGTTTAATATGGAAAGGTTTATCTTTGCCGCTGGACTTTGCTAATCTCGTATCTGTGTCAAGCTGTGGATAGTTGTCATGCGAAGAGATAAATAATAGACTGCAATGATCCACATTTCATATAAAACTTTTTGTCCACCAAAAGAGGATCGGGACTATGCTAGTTAAAATGGTGTTCTATGCTCTTATATTAATTTCCATTTAGGAGAATTATAATGTAAAGTTACTCCAACTATCTTGTACTTTGTAGCAGATAGCAGCCTATCAACTTGAGTGAAGAGTAAATATTTGGTTCAGGCATGCACAATTTTACATTTTACATGTTTAAATATTTGAGGATTAAAGGGCAGCAAGTTTGGATTCAATGACCAAAGCATGCTCAAAAAATGTCTGGTTTGTGGTCTGGTTGATAACCAAGTGTAGTGAACCAAAATTAAAGAGGAGATATTGTAGGCTAGGCAATAAGGGTCCATAGGCAGCCTTGGTAATCAAATGGAGATCGCTATATATTGGTATGAGTATGAAGTTATATGCTTATATGCTCAACTTCAAGCTATGTTCAGTATCTGTCAGAATTTATAAGCGCTCTAGAGATAGATCAACCTCAATAAATAGGTCTCTGAGTTCATGAACAGGCAAAATGTGAACTATTCTGCACTTAGTTGAAGCCTGGATTAGTTTATGTTTTAATCAATTCATATTGGGGTCTAAATGCTGGTGCAATCAGTTTCACATGCCCTATTTTTGAGAACTTATAATCAGAAAGCAATCTATAGGAAAAAGGAAAAAAGCAAATCCAAGCGCATTTAAATTTTATTGAATGGAAAAGCCTATAAGATCAGCTGCTGTAAATGTAAGCTAAAAGTTACCTTTTCCGTATGATTTCAATTTTTTATCTTTTCAAGCTGCATATTCTGTTGTTTGTATGCAAATAGCATTGGTCAAATCTAAAGTGAGTCAGATTTTGTTTAGAATTAGATCTGTTGAATATCCTTTGGTATCTCTTGCAGGATTGTAGACATTTACAAGACATTGATTCTAATGTAAAAGCACCTTGTCTGTGTGCTGATATTAGCATAGAGCCAAGTGATGAGGAACACAACATAACCCAAAAAATACTGAAATTTCTATTTATTTGATTAAAGAATAAGAACCCTATCTTCAAACTTTTATTTTTTAAATTAGGCTGCTTTATATTAGATGCCAAAATGGAAAAAAGCTAAACCCAATAGATAATATAATGTGGAAAATTTTTCTTCCATTTAAGTTTCAAGTTTCTTCCTAAATATGTGGTCCTAAAATAACAAATTCTTCATAAACTAACCCCAAAATAACATATTTGGAATATGGCTGTAGATATGACAGTTACAGTTTGAATGCTGGTCTCAAAAGTTATGATTGTGGTCATTATTTCTGTATAACATCCTGGCTTTCCATTATGTCTTTTTAAACAGATAAAATTTTGCAAGATGGGTTTGATGTTGTTACATATAGAGTACTGGCCTACCTTCTTCTTGGTGTAGTCAGAATATACTCCAAAAAAGTTGAATATCTGTTTGATGACTGCAACAAAGTTCTTCTTAACGTCAAGGACTTTGTGCTCTGTAATAAAGATGGGATACTTGTGGAAACCTTGCAAGCACCTTACTTCTCTATTACTCTACCAGAAAGATTTGAACTTGATGCTTTTGATCTGGAGATCATTGAAGATACTATTGGGTAAGCTATATATGGTTTATTTATCTGTGGGCTGAAGAGCTTAATCATTTCTTTGTTCTATTGATTGGTTTTTATATTCATATTTCTTATACCTCCCAGAGGCAATGTGATGCCCCACGAAGAAATTACACTTAAAGGTATCGGAGTTTCCTTGTTTAATTAATACTTCAGTCTACTTCAGTTGTTTACATAACATCAGTGAGAATCTCCATGTAAATATTTCTTTAAAATTTTTGAATGTTTTAATTTAGTTAATTCGTATGCTTCTTTCTACTTCAGATATTAACCCTTTTAATTGTTAATGCAACAGATGGCATGTGGAAAACTAGGGGTGTAGGGAAATATTCTCTAAACCAGGTATCTGCTAGACAATCAGATTATCTTAAAAGATTATATCTGAATTTTGAGCATTTAACATCTATAGGTCAGTCCTTCCATTTTGGATTCTTGCAAGGTGCTTCTTTTTGTATGTGTTAACGATTTTTAATGGCTGAAATTTTTTCTGATCAGCATTACTACTCCAACTTCATAGTTTTCATAAGATTTGTACATTTACTGCTCTATTAAATTCCTACAGATCTGTGTACCTATAATACTAATATTATCATATTTGAAGGATCACTGTGAGGAATTTGCTGCCTGTGGAGATACTTGGTCTTCAGGTTACAGTATGAATGAAGAGTATGGAACTTGAACTTAAAGTTTCCTTTTTCTGTTGTTCTAGATGCCTTCCTGCATTTCCATCACCTTCCCCCCCCCCCCCAACCCCCCCTGTTCATATGTTATGTTTTCAACATTTACTCACTTTATACTCATGTTGCAGTGTTTTTTCATCTCATTTGGTGGATGTTATGGAGCAAGGCACATTGTGTAGTGTAAGCACTCTACAAGCAAGCATGGAGAAGCTTCGAGGCAGTATGTTCTCTCATTATGAATGTGAGGACCTTGAAATGTTTCTTGAGGTTGAGGAGCCTACAAACACTAGAAAATCATTTGTTGAAGATCATCTAACTGATGAGGAGGACTCAAAGGTTCCAGATAAGATAGGTGTGGATGAAACACATGCAGGAATGAGTGTGCTGAAGCTTTGTGATGACAGTGTCTGTCAGGAAGCATCTCTGAACCTTGAAATGTTTGGTGGGGTCGAGGAAGAACCTGGAAAGCTTGCTAAGCTATATCACCAATCTGAGGAGCAGCAAAAAGAGGTTCCTGGTGTGGAACAATCAGAAAATGAAACGCAAAGTGTTTTAAATGATGGTAATGTGTCTGATGTAGAAGTATCCATAGAGAAGCTTCTAGAGAGTAGATTTTTTCAAGAAGAATGTATGGATGCTAATACATTTCTTGCGGTTGAGGAGCCTCCAGAACATGCTAGACCATTTAATGAAGAGCATCAGAGCAATGCAGGGAACACAAGTTTACCAGAAACAACTACATTGGGAAAAAGAAAGCAGCAACTTGTCTCAGAAGATCACCCATTGTATATAAAACTTGACGCCACTCCTCGATCCAAGTTCAAAGATGTTTCAGGTGAAAAGGATTTTGAGTTCATGTTTCTCATAACCTTTCAGGATCTAATTCCTCAAATTTTTTTTCCCTGTTAGAAATAAAAAAAATTATTGGAAAGGAATCATAACTGATAATTTTCTATAATTGCCTATCAATTTTAATACACAATTTAATCTTATCTTTTTGAGCTAGGATTTTTGCAACATTTCTTTTGTGAACATGTGAGGTATAAATAACTTACCAGCGTTAATAATTGGATTGTTTTATGTCTTAAATCACATATTTTATGCCTGTTATAGCATAGATGGACTCCTTTTGCTTACCCTTTTTATTTGTGGTGGAGTAGATTGGGAGATGGGAAGAGGATGAGGGTGGTAGTTTGCAGATCTAGGTGAAAATGGTTGCACAATTATAGTATATCTTCATTGGCTAAGTTCTTGACAAATATGTTTATTAAAAAAATCTCCTCCATGCAGGAACTAACACACCAGAGTTTATGGTTATTTCTACACCGGCTGCTAAGGAGCATGCTCGTGTTCTCAGGAAAAGAAAGTGTTTCTTTGATGATGTGGTAGTGTTTCCTAATAAGTATGTCATTTTTCGTTCGTACTTACATTTTTTTCATGTGTTCAATCGAGGTTATTTCTGATTGTTAATCCATGTATGTGCCTAGAGTTATTGTCTGACTCAATGCCTTGTCCATATCAATTGTGTTCTGCTATATTACATCATGAAAGAAAATATGGATTATCATTATTGAATATGGATACTCCTTTTCCTTTGAACACAAATATCATGTTGTTCTGGTGAGACAAGTTGGTACAATAAAATATTATGTTTTAGTATGTTAAATGATGGTTTTTAATATGTAGGAGGTATGGATTTCAAATGTTTATAAGGCTGTTCTCACATCAACTAAATTCTTCCATAGTTAAAGCTCTAATAACAGAGCTTTCATGTGTGTCATACAATTTAAGTTGGGTATCCATGTAGAACTGATTATATAATATGTTTCTGAACAAAAAATGATATTACTTTTAGTCTTATGTCCTGCCATTTCTGTTTAACTTAACACCATCAATTAGAAAGACATGATTGCACATTTAAAACTTGACTTTTTAAGAACACAATAGGAGTGTTATGAGGAATTAAGTTGCTGAAAAGTCAAACGACCAATGTTAGGGTGGGTAACATTCCTGTTCAACTTTACAGCGTAATTAAGGAATGCATAGAAAACACAGGTGACTTGGTGTCCAAACGAAGAAAGCTTCCTCATACTGCTTTTGCTGTCTGGAAAGCCTGTCGATTTTCCAATCTTGACAAGTGTTTCCTGGAGCCTCTGATTCCTTGTAAGTTAAGCATTGTCATTTCCTCTGTAGCATAGTACACTTGTGCTGTCCTCTTTAACTTTGTTTTGAACAGGTGCTTCACTAGAGCTTGGATCCCTCTTTCGCACAAAGAAATTACTAATTCCAGAAACAGTCAAGAGTGTTGGTGGATCAGTTGAAATAGAGGAACCTTCCAAAAAGTTGGATGCTTCAGAGTCTCAAAACATTGGAGGGTCAGTGGAAAATACAGAGCATCTGGAAAAGTTAAATGTTTCAGGATCTCCTCTTGTTGGCAGATTAGATGAAACTGTGGAAACTGCAGAAAATATGTTGATTCAAGAATCAGCTGGGATCTTGGAATCTCCACAAAAGTTTGTGTCTGAATGTCCTACTAGTGCTAGATTGGTTGAGACCATGGAACTTTCGGACATGTCAGAATCTTATACTGTTGGAAGATCAGTTGAAACTGTGGAGACTCTAGAGAAGTCAAATGTGTCTGGATCTCCTTCTGCTAGTAGATTTGCTGAAACTTTGGAACGTCCTGGAAAGTTAGATATAGCAGAATCTCCCACTGCTGGTGGCTCTTTAGAGCAAATGGCAATCGCTCCAGAAACACCTATTCAGTGCACAACATCGGTGAGGTCTTTTGAGAGCCCTGAGAGACCTGATATTTATGTTGCAGATGGACTAAGGTCCAAAACTGTTGAGAAAGAAATTTGCCGTAGCCTGGATCAAGAACTTGATTTCAATCTGCTTAATGAGGTAAAGCAGTGACAATGGTAAAGTTTACAAAGACAAGTCAAAATATCATGCCAGGCATTATGTGCATTAATATCCTTCTCAGATTCTTATACATCTGGGTGTAAGCTTATTGAACTGATATATGATATTGTTTCTGTTTTCTCCAGGACATGAATACATCTGGAGATAACCAGGAGCATTGTAAGAACTATGACAAGTCAATTTTTTGTCCACTTTTTTTTTTTGTTTTGACCATTCAGATCACCACACATGGGATTCTCATCTTTGTATGTATTGCAGATGGGTGGTCAGAAAGAACCAGGTATGATAAAGGTTTGCAATATTCTCATTCATCTGAAGCATCAATGTCTGATTCTTGCTTCAATTTTTTTTCCATTGAATTTACTTGACAGAGTGGCAGTGAAATGCTTGCATGCAAGTTTTCTGATACAGAAGAAAACAAGACAGGAGGAAGTTCTAAATTTATTGCGAATTTTGGAAGGAAGAACCAAGAGAGAGAGTGCCAGGCTCTTCTATGAGATACTGGTATGTACCTTAGTGCTCTCCAATACTTTATCTGATTGACTCACGGCTATATTGTCTGTCATTTTTTTGAGAAGGATGAAATTTTTTTTCAAACATAGCACTTTGGTCCAAAAGATGTTGGCTTTTGTCTTGCCCGTTGCTGTAGTCATTGTTGTGGCATGGGTGTGAAAATAGTTCGGTAATGTGTCATTGAGAGGGTTTGTTTGTTTGTTTGTTTGTTTTTCTAAATGATAAAAATTATGTTTAATTAAAATGAACAGATACTAAAATTTATGGAAATACTGTTTTGCCTTTTTTTTCTCAAGCAATAGTAGTAAAAACTAAGAAGCATGTGGAAATTAACACCAAAAGCCTCTACCTAAGATTCTTGCTGTATAAATTGTTTGATGATTCTAATCATGAAATCCTTCGCAAACTTGTTTTCATAACCACAATCCAAAGAGCCCCTTATGTTTCCTTTATTTGCTTATTAGGCGATCTGATTTGAAATATCGTTCATGTAAGTTTTTTTTCTTTTGTTGTGGGTCCTGTGTAAATATATCCTGTGTTCTTTAAGCATTTACTTTCTGGTTTGGCCTTTTCTTTTTGAATGAGAAGGTTAATAATCAAGTGCAAATTCGAAAACAAAGTGTCATATACATCAAGTTTAATACACTTAGTGGGATTAAATATTTGTAGAGGAGAAAATCATGTTGTGAATTTATTGTAGGTAAACTGATCAACTGATTTTCGTTGTCAAGAACTGATATTTGCTGCTTTCTACTTAAAAAAGCGATTTAAACCAATGTTTAGATAATCTGGGAGAGGAGAGGTATCGACTATTTAAATCTTTGATATTGGGTTATCCACACAATCAAGAAAGATCTTTACACTGTCAAAACTTTAAACATCTTTGGCAAAGAGGAAGCAAAAGCTAAGTCGTATTTGTAATTAACCTTGTAGGTATTGAAAAGTAAAGGATATGTGGACGTGAAGGAAGAAAATTTATATGGTGACATTCTCATCTGGAAAACCCCTCAATGGGACCAAGCTTGTAGATCGTAAATGTAACTTCTTGGGGGAGTGAATTTATTCACAGATCTTAATCATTTTAGGTTGTAGGGTTTCTGCAGATGTAGTAGTTTCATTTTGTAGGAATAGCTCTTCTTTTCTCTCTTTAGAGTGATTCAGCCTACAAGCTATAACTTGTAATGACAGGTGAAATGAAAGAGAGATTGCTGTCAAAACAATAAGCCTCGACTGATCTTTAAGTAGTTATAGCTTTCCTTTGAAAGAATGAATCTCCTTTTCTCTTTCCTTGAACCAAATTGCTGCCTAGTTTGCAAAATATCATCAGCAGTTAAGCCACCGAAACTACTAGTAGATGTTCTCCTCAGAATTCTTTTGGTCTGCGTGTTTCATATATGTAATTTATTTTTTCAAATGTAGGCTTTTGAGATTCTGATTGTGTAATATTTTGAACCTGATGTGCTGAGAGAACACCACGGTATGCCTTTTCTGAACAAGTTACCCATGCCGAACATGGGGCTGTTGGCAAGCATGTATGTCACCTGCCTCTGTTTCATACCAAATTTTCTAAATGGATCCTTTTTCAGCTGCTATTAATTAAAAAAGAAATTGACTTAATCAGCACATAGACGGCTTACCGTTTCAGCATAAAAAAATCTCGAAAGACATGATTAGAAGGCGAGATCTTCAAAATCCTGAGACTAAAAATTGTGAAGACTTGGGATGCAAACATATAGATGGGCGTGCATCTAAAGTTCCCTTGTCCTTATGGATGGCAATGGTATCCAAATCAACCGGATATCCGCTTGTTCGAATTTTGATGGATTCCAACCTGCTTGTTCTTTCAAGAGAATGATCTTGATTCAAACTTTCATTTTTTTTTTCTTTTTATGCATTGTTCATTTATTAGATGGATGTGGGTTTCCTTGTATATGTTTGTTTAGTTTATTGGTGACTTGTAATGAAGCTTTACATGGAATAGAGAGTATTTTTGTTTTCTTAGGGTAGGGGTAGGGGTAGGGGTCCATGGACGCATAAAGAGCTTGTAGTTAATATTAATTTCCAATTTATAAATTCATCTTTTAATTTGTAGCAATCAATTGTTGCTACTTGAGCTGTTAGTTTGCTCCAATTCAATGGCTCTCGAATTGACAATGGGTGCTTTTGTTTATGGTGGTGAGCTAGATCTTCTTCTTTTGCTGGACTCTAGAAAATGGAGTGCATCCATATTCTAAATCCATAAGAATACATATCATTCAATGGAATTTGTGATGCAAATGTCTTGATAACATTGTTAAGCAACTTGTATGCTAAGACATCAATTCCTAGAAAGTCAAGTAAATTAGATTTGAGATACCAGCACTATTGGAAATGAACCTCCATTCAACAAATATTGATTTGTGAATAAAAAGTATAAGAATGATCCTACGAAGTCAGTTTATTTTCAATAAGTTATTTTCAGTTCTTTACAAAACCAAAGAAAAGAGTATCTTATTGACACAAAAAAAACTTTGCGGCAAAAGAGAGTTAATTATCCAGAAGTTTCTAAACCCTAATGGACACAAGTTGTGTACTTGTATAAGGCTTTTACAATTAGACTCAAACCCTTAATTAAACAAGCCTAAAATAAAAATCAAAATAAAGGTTCAGAGTTGTTGTTGTAATTAACAAAGAAAATGAAAGATATTAAATTTGATTTTTCTAGTTTATAAGGTGTTATAGCTGAGGAAGCCTTCCTTACATACTTAGAAAAAGTTGTCGACTTTAGGGATTCCAAATAGACTAGGAAAATCAATTCTGACTTGGAAACTTTTGTTGCCTCCTCTAACTTTTCCTTGTAGAACTTGGTTTCCTTGTTTACTTGGATAAAAATAATGATTCTTTCCTTTTTAGTTGTTGAATTAATTATTTTATTTTTTATACTAGGAGAATCATTAAATAATCCTTCCTAGTTTAGGAAACAAATCTGTCACCCATTAGTTTTCTTGGTGGACTAGGAAACTTCTTTTTTGAATGATAAAAGTCCTCTCTCATTAAAGATCAGATCTAACTGAATGCACAAAATAAAAGAATAATTGTTGACTTTTAATCCTTGTAACATTAGGAAAATAAGCCCAAGCAGGGCTAACTTTTGGGTCGAACACATCAGCCCCCCATTAAGACTTGGATTGAGCTCTTCTTAGATTTGGATTAGATGAATTAGAGGTTGTCCTTCATGTCCCCAAGCTTCTCTAGGTTCATCTTGACCCAAATGTTTTAAATAAGTTCATTCAATGCCTCTTTAAGTTTCTTTACTAATCTAGCTCTTGTAATTGGTCCACTTGGCACCTCCAATGGATCTATGACATAATTAAGATTGGTGTTGGGATGATCCTCATCATCCTCTCTTTCTTCAAAAAAATTCAACCTTGAATTATCATCTACATCAAACAGAGTAAGATGAGAAACATTAAAATTAGCACTAATATCATACTCAACAGGCAAATCAATTTTATAAGCATTGTCATTTATCCTTTCAACGATCTAAAAAGACTTATCTCCTCATGGTTGTAATTTGGACTTTCTCTAGGTTGAAAATGTCTCATTGTGCATATGTACTCAACCCAATTGCGCATATGTACTCAACCCAATCACCTGGCTGAAATACAACATGTTTGTATTCTTTATTGGCTTTAGTTTCATACACAGTATTTCTCTTTTTAATCTGTTGTCGCACATTTTTATGGAATGTCTTCACTACGATTACTATTCAAACCAATCTTTTCACCAATAAGTACAAAAATCAAATTCATAGGAGTTAAATAGTTAAATATATACATTACTTTAAATGATAAAAATTTAGTAGTAGAATCCACACACAGGAAAAAGGCTATGAATTATGCCAACATTGTTAAGCCTCTCAGGAAAAAGGCTATGAATTATGCCTCTTCTCTTCTAGTGTATCATCTTGTTATTGAGGCCAGCCAGGTCAAAAATATATCCTATGAGCAATTTTGAGTGCCAGACGTTTTAACCATACAACTTCGAAGTATCAGAATGAGAAAATCATTTTTGTTTCCCAACCCAGAAGTACCAAAGAAAGATTATTCTTCCATTACCAATTAAATGAGAAATATAATCCTACAGCAGTGGCTTAGCTTTGAGATGCTTTCCCCATCCCAACTTGTAATCCTGGGGTACTCACCGATGCAATACAAAGTTAAATTGGTTGCAACTTCATTATTGTTGCATATGAATACCTTTTCAACTTTTGACAAAATGTCTTACGCTGTAAAATTTCTACTGCTGTTCTTGTAATGACAAAGCACAATCCTGCAAAAATAGCTTGTAGGAAGCCTGCCATAGCATAGTCTTAGGTTCAAATGTTAAATCCAGCCTTTCTGTCACTGCTAAGTCGTAAAATGTACCAGAGCATGTTGATTTTCCAATCTTCACCAGTGTTAAGCCTCTGAGTACTTGTAAACTGAGCATTGTCATCATTTGCACTGTGGCTTATTAGTTGCTTTAAACCCTCTTTTAACTGTTTTTCGTTCAGGCACTTCACTAGATGTTCGGTTCCTGTTTTGCTAAAAGAGATTGATGTTTGTGTGCAAAATAAATGAAAAATAAGTTATTTTAACTTCTACAAAATTTTTGAAACAGTTATATGTGGACCAATGAAAAAAACAAAAGTTATTTTTGACTGCCCAAATGATTTTATTTATGGTTGTGCAAAAA
>Ga0325400_1004547_pt1 | contig 12856 bp, 9 predicted proteins | sample PopdelMetagenome_2_FD_205662 | JGI IMG/M metagenome (GOLD analysis project Ga0325400, IMG submission 205662) | Populus deltoides microbial communities from Bellville, Georgia, United States - Xylem-PdKOR-R1 | ecosystem: Host-associated > Plants > Phyllosphere > Stem > Wood/Secondary xylem...
CCAAATTTGAGACTTGGTGTTGGAGATTAATAAACTCACCTAATTCAAGGAGATTAATTTGTATAATATCATATCTGGCTTTCTTCAGGGATATTAAACTATTCCAAAACCACCGGCAGTTCATATATATATATATATATATATATATATATACACACCCGATTTTTGTTTTCAAAACCAAAAGTACAAGAACCATGTTCTCATTGTGATGAAATTACTATCCTACATCAACTACAAAACAAGGATTTTAGTCGTTTATATAGAATGAAAATCTCATCTCTTTAATTCTAAGAGGTGATTTTTCAAGGATAAAATCCATTACGTGGCTTAACTCATGTTAGCTAGGACAATATCACTTACAGAAATTATCGTGTATGGATGTAGACACGTCTATAATTAAGAATACCATTAATGTTGCGCTTCCCAAACCCCTCGCTTGAAAGTCTATAATGGTGTTGCCATCTCTGAGAGACAAGATCGAATTTTAGCTGTTTATATATCATGAGGGTCTCCTCTCTTTCTAAATAGCGTATTTTCAAGAACAAAAACTCATGTCAGCTGAGACAACCATTAATCTTGAAAGGTTTATCCGTGTGCGGGGTAGAAATAGACACACATTGTCTCCATAATTTTTGTTTTGGAAACAATAACCAAATGTTTTTGAGATTTCCTTCATGAATTCCTTAATTCTAAAAGCAAAAACTTGTATAAAAGGACGTTAAATACCAAACTTTCAAACAAGCACGCTGCCCACAAAGATTCCACACTTGGAATTTTCCTGCAATAATTTAGGCTACCGACATAAAAAAGTAAAAAACAAAAAAAGGGCCCTGAATTAGTCCCACGGCTGTCAAAACTATATATATACGAGTGACTTGATTAAAGATATATATAAGCATTATTAAAGACATATAATCCTGTTTGAGATTCTTGTCCTGTGATCATTAATATATGAAATCTTGTTGCTTTATTAGATTGTACGTTCTGCCCCATAAATGATGTGAAATTATTAATTATATCTGTGTGTGTGTGTGTGTGTGTGTTATATAGCAACAAAAGAAGTGTTTCCATCCAAATTTGTTTTGTAATTAAGGGGTAATCTTGTGCTTTTAATCAAGGTAAAACAGCTTCCTGTACGTGGATTACTGCTTCTAGAATATTAGATTAGTGTGTGTTTGTTACCGTGTGATTTCGGAGTTTTTTAAAAAACAAAATTTAAAAAAATATTAAAATAATTTTTTTAATTTTTTAATTTTAATATAGCACATTAAAATTATTAAAAATCATTAAAATAACATCAAATCAATATATTTTTTTAAATAAACATCTTTTTTAAAACACTAATAAATAAATAGACATGCAACGGAGTAGTTTCTAAACCAAAAATAGCTTTAATTTGTAAGCAATAATTACCTTAGGTTTGGAAGGATACAAGTCTACGGATTAGGAAATCTTTTTAATTATAGCTAATTAGAAAATAAATCATGCATTAATTAATTATACATGCACCGATCGATATCTAAGTCAAAGAACATATATCACTATACGTACAAGCAAGCTTAATCCTTTTTTTAATTAATTAATTAATGGGATCAGAATCTTATTAATTCTTTGAGAATATTAATTAACCATCCATTAGTTTTATTATTTTTAGAATATAAAATTTGATAAAAATAATATAAGAATCAAAACTATATGAATTTTATTGTTTTTCGATTGTAAAGGAAAAATTGCTCGAACGTACGTAGATACCTTCAAGTAGGAGATGAGTGTCATTAATTTGAGCTTTTGAGAATCATAACATTAAGCACTGGAAACAGATATTATTTTATTTTTTTAAAAAAAGTATCCCATTGACTTTAAGCCTGAAAGCAGATCAATAATTCAGCTCCCAACTCTTGCTAGCTAACTGTTGATGACCCTACAATCAGCCCGAATCTCTCCCGCATTCCCGGTCAAGACATCAAGTTTGCCCATCTTCTGCATGGCAGCTGCAAACTTGCTCTTCCAAAGCATGGAATTTCTTGCATTAATATTCACTTGAGTTGCAGTTGCTGCATTTGTCAAGAGAGTTTGGTCTGATGTGAACAAGCCTCGGTTTGCTAAGATATCGAGATAGTAGCCTGCATCAGTAGTGGCTGGACTACCAGGGTTCATCGGCACCACCAGGCTAGGATCTGTACTACCTTGCGGACACATCTGCTTCAAACTTGTTGCATACGTAGCATCTAAGGTTGGGTCCTGGCTCGTTGTTCCATTGAAGTTGTATAATCTGTTGTTGAAGGAAGTGCAATGTGATCGACCAATGGTGTGTCCTCCTGGATTTATATCATCACAGAGTTTATTATGATCATTCAGTAGTGTCGAGATTTTGGTAAGAATTAATCTTGTTCTGACAGGATATAGTAAATATAGGTAAAGTACCAGAGAGGGTAACCATTTCTTCTTGTGAGAAACCCTTGTTTGCAAAATTTTGAGTGAGTCGGTCGACATTGAATGTGGGGGGAGGTAAGTTTGTTAAGACCTCTGAAGCTAGTGAAATTGTGCCATCTCTTCTTCCCGCAGGAACATCATAGCCAAAACCTCCAGTCTGCACAAAGAATTAAGGGTTATATATATACATGCATGCTGAAGCATGCGCGTTTAACACTTCATAAACAATCATGTCTTCTTACCATCTCAATGCTGTCTCTTGCTGCAAATGCGAGAATATCAGCACATGAGACAATTCCCTTGCATTCGGTCTCTAGTCTAGCCTTTGCATTGTCAATGACTTCAAAGCCTCGCAGACTAGGGTTGTTGGCAGGAGAGTCTTTTTCTGCTTTGTTTGAGGGAGTGGAGTCAAGGAGCACAGATGCATCACAGCCCTAAATGACCAAAAGGGTAACCAAGTTAGTCTCTAATCAAGCACTGTCATGAATTAGATCTAAATCCCATGCGCTATAGTGACATGAACTTGTTAATTTTTTTCCTTTGAAATACTTCCAAGGTTCCTCTTTTTGCTTCTTTGAAGTAAAGAAGAAGAGATTATGTTTACTTGTTCACATCTCTCTCTCTCTCTCTCTCTCTCTCTCTCTCTCTCTCTCTCTACACACACACACACACACACACACTTACCCTAACGAAACAATCATGAAAGTGCATTCTAACAAGACCAGCAGCCACTCCTCTATCCTTATTGAAACCATCTCTAACTGCACTTTTGACAATGAACTCAGCCATCTTGCATGAACTTCTATAAAACCCTACTTCAAGCTGAGAATGAACACTTTGAGTACAGAACAGGAAAACAACAACCCAGCAAACTAGACATGGCCGACTTAGCTTCTTGGAACTCATGATGTGATGTTTATATCACCCTAGCTAGCTCGAACTATATCTATCTATGATCTATGCATAAAACTACGTCTATATATAGTTGAAGAAATTAGGCATCGTAACATTTTATATTGATGCATGATGAATTATTCCATCCAATAAAATGTCCTATGCAATTTTCGGTGCCAGATGAGAAGGCACTAGCTAGGCTGGAATTTCTTGTTACATGATCAGCAATAGATTATGATACTCTTCCAAAAGTACAAGAAAAGACAAGTGGAGTCAGTTTCATGACATATGGAATCGGATATGATTCCCATTAATATAATATAATCCGCATGCAACAATTGCTCTGTCATTATAATCGTAAAGAAATCAATCTGGTTTGACTTGAGAGCAAGAAGAGCGAATTCAGCAAGAGTGGTTAAAGATTAGATAAAATATCACATCATAATCATACAGTTAAGATTGTGCATGTGTGAGTAACTTGGAGGAGATAAGAACTCTCTATAATCTACTTTATGATTTCTTTGCGTGCAAGAAGGGGCCATGAGTCCTGACCAGTTCTAAATCGGTACAAAAACAATGATATTTGACAGGATTTGGATGCAATTGGCATTCTGTAAACAGTAGTCAAACTCCATGAGCAATCCATAACAGTTTTGATGAAGTTCCAGCGATACAGACCTGGTAGTGTTCTAAATTTCTGACAAAATCAAACTTGAACAGTTGATTTGGATTTTAGAATAGGAAAAGGAAATTGATGGTAAATTATAGGGGGATCCCCTGAATTAGTCCCTCTGTTGTCTAAGTAATTGAGCGATTTGTTCAAAGGATTTATGAACTCAAGATGAAACTGAATACCCTTCCATCTGCACTCGCTACTGGATCAAACGTCATACCACTTACCAGCTGAGATATCTCAGTCTGCAACCAGGCAAAAACTAAACTTAGATATTCAAGGTAAATTAGATGAAATTGGAAAAAAGGCACACATACATTTACAAATTCAAAGTCCAAAAACTTTTCATACGATCAAAGAGCCATCAAACTCTCATTAAAGCAATGCCAATGTAAAAATGTCTGGTCACACCATATATATGTTATTTGAAAACAGAGAGGATAATATTTGCAGATGAGGAAACATTGAGCATCCAACTTGTTCATCAATAACCCTGCCCTACAATCTCCTCCTTCAATACATGTTCCCAGTCTGATGAACAGCTATCATACCAACCAGCATGAGGTTGGTCTCCAAACCTATTGGTGAGGCTAGATTGGGTCTTGGCATCATCATTGACAAATAACCGGAATTCTTTCACAGTTGATTTGTCTTCAGCAGAGTCAGCAGGATAATTTCGGATGACAGGTTCCATATTTACATCCAAAATGCTGTCTTTCAATCCACCTTTACCCATTGGAACATCCCTTCTCAGACTGGTGTACCCATTATCAATGCTCTCTGGCTGATGCTCTTCCATTTCCAAGGAACTTGAACAGCCATCTCTGTGTTTCAAGATAAGCAATCTGGCCATAATAGCAGCTTCAATATCTTCTGCATGACTTGATGTGCTTGGCAAAGGAGAATCCTGCTTGGTTATATCTGGCTTTGTGCTATCTTTTGCTTCGACAGTCAATTTACCAACATTGCTCAGATTAGAAGAAACCTTGGAACTTGGCAATTTCTCCATGGCTGATATATTCACAGAATTACAGTTGTCAACCCGGCCTTTTAAAGTACGAAATCTGGCCATGACATCATCTGCATGGCTGCTCCTTCCTGCCATGGGGGAATCCTGGATGATTATATGGGGCTTAGTACTATCTTTTGTGTCATATACCATTTTGTCAACCTTGTTCAGATCAGGAGAAACCTTAGAACTTGACAATTTCTCCATAGCTGAGGTATTCCCAGAACTAGAGTTGTCAACCCGGCATTTTAAGATATGAAATCTAGCTATAACATCATCTGCATGGCTGCTAACACCATCAGCGTTACTGCTTGTTCCCGACATGTGAGAATCCTGGATGGATACATTGGGCTTAGGGGTATCTTTTGTGTCACATGCCAATTTGTCAACCAGGTTCAGATCAGGAGAAACCTTGGAACTTGATAATTTCTCCACAGCTGAAGTACTCATAGAATTTGAGTCATCAACCCGGCTTTTTAAGATATGAAATCTGGCCATGACATCATCTGAATGGCTGTTTCTGCTTAAGATAGATGAATCTAGAAAAGAAACATCTTCCACAGGGCTGCCCTTATCATCAGCAGGCAATATGTCAGATGAAACCTTGGGCCTTGAAAGATTCTCCAAGACCATAGATTTTTCTGGTACAACAGGGGCAGCAGAAGAAAAATCCAAGTAGAAAACACACAAGATTTTAGTAAGCACGTGTCTTTTTATTGAATAAATTAAAGTGGCAATCAGAAATAGGTGATAGGTTTACCGTTTGCTTTTTGTGAGTGGCCTTTTTCCATCTCAATCTTCATTCGATTAAAGCGAGCCATATAATTAACAGAGCACAATGAAGCTTCTGCTTCAAGCCATAGATTCCTATACAGAAGAATTTGAGACTCGGATTCTTCTTCGATCAGAAAATTCTTGGCAAGAACCTTCTTTATAGCCTGCAAATCACGTTTTTGTACCAAAAAGTTTTAGTTTTCTTTTACTCTTTTTCATCCTTCATAGCAAAAATCATTTTAAGATTAGAATTTCTATAAAATAGATGTGACAGCAACAAAAAGAATACCTGTGTCATGTTATCATCTTTGACTGTATCTGCAGCACACCTTGTGGAAGCCCAATTCGACAGTTTCTCCTTTCTCTTATCAGACGCAATTTTATGCTCCTCCTCATCCTCAAAATGCTGAAACTCAAGTTGGCCCTGAAATATAACAATTTCAACATACTCAAGGTCAATTCACATTTACAACCTAAAATTACATTATTCAGTGTAGTGATAAAACATCAAAACATGGACAAGCAAGATTGATGAGGGCATAAGATTATCACATAGATAATGCCTATTGGTTTAGTTTTTTTAAATGGACATCACAGATTCAATACCAGAAGTGAAGGGTGAGGGATTGAACCATCGAATGATCTTGCCACTACGAAAATTAGCTGATATCCATACATCACCCACCAATGAGAGGTTAATGTTTGTGTGTGATGGAAACTGGATTTTAAAGTTTCACCATTGCACCAAGCAGTACCTTCAATTCATACCTTTTCCGAGCCCATAGCTTCTTCCAGTTCTATAAAAACCTAAGTTGTTGCATGAATTAAACAAAATAATGAAATACCTTGTAAAGATCAGATAACTTTCCATGAAATTGAGAAGTGGCTTGCTGAGGAATCAATGATTCTTGTGTTGAAATCTTCCTTTCCAAATTCTTCGATATACAGATATCAAGATTGTTGATCACATCTTTAAGAACATCAAAGTCTTCATCCTTCAACTCACAAGTGTCATTCGAAGAGTAAAATAGGAGCAATTCTGCGAGGTTGTGCATTGTATCAACAAGTGTCCGTGCATGCATCTTTGACAATGATTCTTCACCCTGTGATTGGGTGTGCTGAGCAGGAGCATGTTCTGATGAAGGTGGCGAACATAAGACCTGTTCTATAGCATGGAATGGTACGTGAGATGAACAATCATCAGGGTCATCATTGATTTTCCTCCTAACATCTGCAACATAAGAATTTTTCTTTGATGGCCATTCACCGTCTTCAAGACTTCGCTGCTCAGTGTGCAGGGAGTTAAAATCAGAAAGGATACTTTCTTTCCTAGTTTCATCATCAATGACATCAGAAATTTGAGCTTCATGACAATAGCTTGGTATCCTTTGGTAGGGTCCGTACTTCCCAGCATCATCAATTTCTTCTCTAAATAACACTTTAGCATCTAAAGGACTCTTAAACAAAGAGACTTGTTGATGTTCCAGACTCTCATGATTGAGGGGCACAGAGATATTACTTTGTTTTTCAGGGCTGGCTTTTACAGCATCATTAGTAGCGGAAGGGAAGATTTGAGGGCCCTGAGGACTCAAGCCATTGCAAGCTTCTACCTTTTTTGGAATCAGTGGGTCCACAGCCTCAGAAATTTCAAATGCAGATAGATGAGAAACTGGAGCACCTTTCCAGCATGGTGAGTCCACAGCAGGGTTGAAATGATCTAAACTTTCAGACGTATTCTCTACAGAACCAATGGCTTCATGACCATCCATAGCCAAATTGAAGAAATCTAGATTTCTACGAAGAACTTTATTTTCCATTTTTGCTTTGAAAAGTTGATCGAAGAAATCCACAGAAATATTTTTGTTGCTTGGCAACTCATTGTTTTTAGAGGAAATTTCTGCCAAGTAATCATCATTTTGTTTCAGATGAAAATTAATTTGGCTAGAATCATAGAAAACTTTTCCTTCAGAGCTAATAAAAGGATTAGGCTCTTGCACAGAAGAGGAATTATTGCCCTTCTCATCACCATCACAACCAGTGTTCATATTTTTAAATGAATATGTATCTTGCCCTGGGGATCTAACAACAACCGCAGGTGAAGGCTTCATCACTGGCATGCTATCATTTGGACTAGCATCACGCTTCCTTGAGGATTTTCCATATGAAATGACATCTGGCATTTGATTAATCGCAGAATTGACTACATTTGAGGATGGTACCTGCGGATAAGCTTGTGGTGCTACTGAAGGAAACACCAAAGGTGATGGTGTTGAATAACCCGCAGGCATGAACTTGGGTTTTTCACCAAGGAAAGCTTTATAATCCAGCTGTCCTGTGCTTGCAGACTCAGTGTGCATTTGCCTACCAACCACGTCGATTCCAAGGGAAGTTTCTTCACATTTGCTGATATCCTTGAATGCAGAAAACCCTGCAAGTAGAAGCAATTAAGGAAATGCTAGATAACGGGTAACTATCCTAGCTAAAAATGCTTATCTTACCATTTGTTTTCTGCTGGGTGCATACTTCAAAAACTGAACTTGTTGTGCAATTTGAGCCAAAATCATTCGATTAAGATATAACTACTCATAATTAAGGATGGCTCTGGTAGATTGTAAAGAAGAATCTCCTTAAAGACTTCCAATGACATAAGGGCAAAAAGTAACCCCAAGGATACAGATTATGGCTGAGTAAAAGGAATATATTCCAAACCTTATATCTGATATATTAAAAATTATGACAGTGTTATCTACATCCCTCGGTATCAAAAAGACTCTTCAATAAGTAATGGATAAGTTACAAAGAGGCTTATATGTAGACGCCTACCACTTGCCCAGCAGAGCAAGAGTGCCTTTAGAAAACAGTTTAGAAGAATAGATACAAAGAAGAGAGATGTGAATAAAATTACTCCGCAGTGAAAAAGAAAACATGACAAAATGCATCTCACTAATGAGTACGAATTTGAGAGAAAATCACATTTTCGTATTATGTTCATCTTTCTTATACTTTCTCAATGGGCATGGAAACAATAACCAAATGGCATGAAACAGACCAATTACAGCTTAATATAGAGCGTATGCTGTGCTAGACTATGGATACAGACTTCAGAATAGCACTCATTCTAATGTGGAGATGCAGCTACAGGAAAATAAATATCCAAGGTATATGGTATGACAAATAATAAGCACAGTAATTTATAAAGATGACAAAATCAATAATGAGTATGAATAGACAAGAACAAAATGCAAGGTCCAGAGTAATTTTTTGAATTCTCAATAATAACAGTAATAATAAGACAAGGATACCTTGATTAATAAAATTCTCCTTCGCAGAAAAACCTCCATCAAGTTGCATTTTTTTGCTCTGATGCCAATCAGTAACTCCCTCCCACAAGCCACTCCACTGTGCAGTATGATCCAGAACTACCAAGCTTTGACTATAATCATCACGAGAGGATCCATTAGATGTTCCAACATGAGAGGTAGAAAACAATTCATAACCAGATTGGTTGGGGATCTTCAAGGAACCATCAATAGCAATTGCAGGTGAAACATACGATGACGGATAATATGGTTCAGCTTCAACAATGCTAGGATTACCTTGACCATGCAAAACAGCATCAGTGGAAGCCGAAACATGAGGGTGGCTCATAGATGGCATCTGGGAAGTAGGCGAGGAGTATCCAAATGCAAGTGGGGAAGGCGAGGAATCAAATTCCAGGTTTGGAATGGGAAAGAGATCAGGTCTTGAATTGGGAATGTGAGAGTTGGAGGTAACCCAATTGTGTAAGGAGGAATTCAAGCTAACAGGATAAGTGGGTTCAGTTAAATCCAAAAGGGGTTTTGCTGCAGACCTATCAACAGTGAAAGGTGGGGCTGAAGCTGATAAATTTGAAGAGGAAGATGATGATCCACCTCCATTATTATAACCATAAGAAACCCCATAATTCATCATCTCATTAAGCCTATATCTTTATGTTGGTGTTAACAAACAACTGCATAAAATGATCAAAGCCCACAAAAATCCATGTCAAATTAAGAATCTTTAAAGTGATAATCAGGACTAATAATCAAAAGAAATAACCATAATGATTAAGAACAAGAATCATGCAAAAAACAATCAATATACAATACAAATGATGAAGATCAATGAATAGGAAAGTCAAAAGGAAAAAAAAAAAAGTTGTTACCGGAGAAGAAGACTGGTGCCAGAGAGCCGGGGACAGAGATATGGCAGTGCTCTCTCTGCGAGTCTTCAAGTTGAAGGTTTTCAAGGCAACAAGTGTTATTTTACTAGTGCTTTGTCTTGGATTGATAAGATAGGCAGCAGTCCGCAAACTATGATTAGTATATGATGTCAGTACCTAAAGTATTGATTCTTGCAATCTTACCACCGAATCATCCTAACAGACAATCAAGTGCCCACTGGAAAAATTATATGCAATAATGTGATTTTGAGTGTTATCTGATTTTCATAATTGAATATCTAATCTTGAATTTTATTTAAACAGGCTTTCAACATTGAAATGTTTCCTCTAAAACCTAATTGAAAATCAAAAATAATAATCAATATGTATATATATTATTTGTCTTAGGTTTTAATCAATTAAATAAAATTGGGGTGTAATTCTCCTTTTCTAGCTCTTGTCCTAGTTAACAAAATTGTTTGGTGTGCTAAAAAGAGGAAGCAACTAAAAGGTATTGTATACATTTGGTTAATTTTAGTCTAAAGTTAATTATTTATTTTGTTGTGTTGGTTTAATTAATATCCCGAAATATTTATAGAGAGGATTGAAACATCTTTAATTATAAAAATAGAGATAGAAATATAAAAATAAATTTATTTTTAAAACAATTTTGAACTAAACTTTGTCTTTTTAAAATACGAAAAAATAAAAAAAAAAACACACATTTTTATTTTAATTATCTTCGTCTTTTCTGTTCGAAACATTAACCAAAAACTATATAATCTTATATCAAAACCAAATTCATTTTTCTAATTCAATGAAAACAAACTATTTATTCATAGAAGGACTAGATGATAGTTTTTTTAATATGTTTCGATGGTTAGAAATTTGAACCAAGTTGGATAATAAATTTACATTTTGAAGTTGTTCATAAAGGGAACCACACTTGGCTTTTTAATTTGTTGATGGATTGCATCTATCATTTGCAGCTAGTCATTGTGAAAAGCTTGAATCTTGCAATAGGAGGAGCACCACAAGGACAACACCAACAGTACTCGCATAAATGTGCTGAGTATTGTCCATACTCTAGTGTGGGGACGCATCAGTGTTTTCAAAAGAGGTCATAATAAAATTTCTGGGCCACAAATTAATTAATGCATGAACAACTGGAGCCTCTTAATTAAGTAAAGAAAACTACAAGAAAGATGGGGGGGGCTTGAATCTCATACGTCAATGAATTAAACTCAGAACATGAACAAATGACGAAGAACAGGAGAGATAGGTAGGCATGAATCAGAAATAAACAATGAAAGAACAGGGGTCTTGATCATGAGTGGCAGCTGAAGAAGAAGAAGGCAAACGGGAATTCCTGAGACCTCGAAAACCATTAATGCTGCGTCTTGGTGGCATCAATCTCTCTGTAATTCTTGCCAGAGCCACCGCATATACTTCCAGTAGCTCCGCCATGATTGCCACCGTTATCATCTTCAATTCCTGTCTGTCTGTGTCTCTCTCCTGAATCGGCGACCAGTACTGCATATACGTGCTAATCAATTCTTGCCAGAGTAGGTAGCTATAGGTTTTATTGCTGTGAAATGTTGCTGTTCTTGTAAGTAAATATGTAGAAATATAAGTTGTTGTTGAAGACTTGAAGAAAGTAGGCAACATGAAGCCAAATTTATAAACCAAAAGGCAGTGAGTGGGATATCTTTAAAATTAAGAAGTCATATTCGACTCGAGTAGATTGCATTAACAATAAGTAAGTTATCACTTATTCATCAAGTTAAGAATCCGAATCTTGCTAATTAATATCAACTCGTAATTATTAACATATTTATATATATATATATATATATATATTAAAAAATATTTTTTACTTCAAAATATATAAAAATATTAAATCAATCGTTTTAAAATTTTATAAGGTAATCGTACCTTTTAAAATGAAAGGAAAAGAAATAATTATTAAAGTTCCATCGTTATTCAGAGAATAAAACGCTATATACCATTTCTAACATTAATTTAATATTTTTTTGAAGTGAAATATATTTTTAAAATTCATTAAAAAACAAAAGCTATTATACTCTATTAGAAAAATAATATGATGTGATCATAACGTTAATATCTATTAATTGTTTTAATTAATCAACTGGTATTTCGGAATTAATTAATTTCATGTGTTGAAACTAACCTTAGCTTAATTAATTCCTTAAGATTTCCATGCGTGAGCTTGGTCGATTCTCTACCTTATGATTCATAATTCAAACCACAGGGAAGGTAAAGAAATAAAAAAAAATCGTCTTTGATGCAAATAAATAATAATTTGTTTGAAACTCGATCTATGGAAAAGGGTTTAATTTTAACTCCTCTTGTAGCCGTTACTTACCCTAAAGGCCACCGGAGTAGAATCAAGATAAGACGGCGATGACTACAATGGGGAATATCACGTTTTCGAGTACCCTTTTTCAGATGACATGACTGAAAACAATGGAGCAACGTGGGTGGACCTGCAATGGCTTCCAAGACTGAGTTTTGTGTGGCTGCTTTGGCACCTTTCACAGGACCCAGTTTGGTAACAACTCTCTAACTCTTTCGAGTCACACCAGGATAACAAAGGCGACGTACGTAATCTAAATAACAATATAAAAATCATTTTCAAACTTTATACTAAAAGCAGTACGTACTATATATGATTACCAACCAACTATTTATATGTGTGGTCAAAAAAAGATTATTTTATGTACATTATAAAAAGGAGCTTTTGGTTTTAGTTACTCTCTTTTTTATGCGGCAAAGAGGCCTTAATTTACTCCTTCATCTCCCCCACGAAAATCTCTCTTTTACGGTAGTTTTTTAATCCTTAAATTAAATGTATGGAATTATTATTTTT
>Ga0325400_1004553_pt1 | contig 12849 bp, 9 predicted proteins | sample PopdelMetagenome_2_FD_205662 | JGI IMG/M metagenome (GOLD analysis project Ga0325400, IMG submission 205662) | Populus deltoides microbial communities from Bellville, Georgia, United States - Xylem-PdKOR-R1 | ecosystem: Host-associated > Plants > Phyllosphere > Stem > Wood/Secondary xylem...
GATAAATAATAAATAATGTTTGAATATAAAAAACCCGACCCGTAAATACCGATTAGCATCCCTGATTAACTTCTATCACATATTATCCAAAATTTTGCATCCCACTTGCAAATTATTACATTTTGCAAACCTTAATTACAAGTAAAAATCATCGGGGAGCCTCTCACTGAGGCGGTATATCGAAATCATGCATTTAATTTTAGTCACACCTTATATGAGCCGAGATGCTCTTCTTGTCAACCATTGCTGACAAGTTATGTCTTCATCTTTGACAAACTAGTCGAGAAAAATTGATCAAACTTTTTTCCTGATTATCATTGTTTTAGAAACATCTTTTCAAACAAAGGATAACAGCAAAGTAAAGATCTTCTTTTCGGCTAACACAATTATCAACATAAAAACTCAAGTGTTTTTGGATTATAGGGTTAACAACCAATCCTTTTTAGTAGTAATTAAAGGTATTTTGGGTATGAAATGGAGTTTGTACAATATTTTCTTCAAAATGAAGTAAGAAAATAATATCATATATTCAAACTTTTTGACAATCTTTATAATTTCGTGTACCTCTTATAATTTATTCTTGTAAAGAAAAAAAAAAACCTCCTCGTGACTTAATTGTTTTATGATTCAAAAAATTATAATTTTATTGGTGGATTCATATTGTAATCTAATTTAGCTTGAGGAATAAATAGAATATTTTGCACAAATAATCTAAAGATATTAATTTTTAATATCACTTCTTATATGGCAAGAATCACCTTAAAGATATTTTTAATTTATACATGATTCAAATATTGAAATTCATTCATGATTTAGTGAGTGTTTGTTTTAGCATTACAGTATATTTTTTTTTAAAATTATTTATTACCTGAAAAAATATTAAATTAATATATTTTTAGATTTTTTGGATAATTTTAATGTACTAATATTATAATATAAAGTATAAAATAATTATCATTTTAATAACTTTTCATTCTAAAAACACTTTATCCCATAATAGCAAACACACAATCTACTCATTATCAACAACATTTCCCGTCACACTTAATTTATTCTCAATCAAGAAAAAAAGAAGAAAATCGAGCATGTATGCACATTTCTATCTATAATATTAATTCAAATATTAAAGAAAATCATGATAAGAGCAATCTTTTAGAATACTCGAAGCATCAAATCGTTGTTCAGGACTCAAGGACATTGGGAAATTAATTAAAAACTTGATTCTTAGATCACCTCTCTTTCCTGTTTCTTTTGCAGTCGGCATGCCTTGGCCCTTGATGATCTTTACATATCCTGGATATAATACGATGTCGAACGATAAGCTCATTCTCTCACCTTCCAGCAATGGAACTGAAATGGCACAGCCTACAAGAGCCTGTGCCAATGGGATCTCAGCTTTATAGACCAAGTTATCATCTTCTCTTTCAAATAACAAGTGTGGTTTTTCATCTATCAAGAAAATCAAGTCAGCTGGCTGATAGCCTGGTCTCTCGTCACCTTTTCCTTCGAATGTAATTCTTGTTCCTTTCTTCCATCCTGGCTTCACTGTTATGTTCACCATCTCTCCTTGCTGTTCTGTTATCCTGCCATGATATATATCGACACATATCATCATCATTTTATTATTATTTTTAGGCATTGAGGTAGCTTCTGTTTCTTTATTCAACCATGGGAAAAAAAAACTGTTTTGTTATCAGATAGCTACTGATTTCTGCATTGAATTCCACGCATAATTACGTTTTGAATCTTAGCCTTATAGAAGTTGGAATGACATATATATATTTTTTTATTTTTAATGTGTATTTAGTAATGTAATGCAATGTGAGTACTTACAAAAATACTTTTTAAATTAAAAATATATTAAAATAATATTTTTTCATATATATTTTTTTATATAAAAACAATCGAGAAACATCTATAAACATCAATTTAATACCTTTTCAAACACCTTTTTTTATTTTTTTAAATCTATTTTTTTAAAATCACGACTAAGCACACACCAAAAACTACAACAATCACACGCCAAGTGTCTGTATCTTTATTTTGTTATTACCTGATGAGAAAATACATAATAGTAGTAAGACATATCGAACTTTTATTATCTAATGGCATAAAATCTTCTTCTCTCGCATTCATACAAGTTTTTCAACAGTCTCAAGTTATGCTCATATAATCATAGAGTGTTTGATTAAGACATATCGAAGCTTACCCATTTATTATAACGTCTCTACTGGTCATAATTTGCTTGACACATCCATAGCACAACTCCTCTAGGGTGCACTCAAGCTTCTTTTCAGTTGGTGGAGGTTTTCTCAAAAGTGTAGATTGAGAGAAGATAATGGGGGATCTAGGGCTTATTCGACTCATACTTCTCTGCAAAAAGGGATTTTCTATGTCTAAACAACCTCGATGACTCTCGTTCCTTGGAGAGTTGTCTCTTGAACTTGCACTTTTTGGTAGAAAGGAAGGACTTGTGCTAAGTGTAGAACTCTTTCTACTAAGACTTCTCAGAAGGATTGAAGGTCGATAAAAGAAACTCTCTTCCATGATTTTACGAGGACTTGACCCTCCCGGCGATATTGATACTATAGGCTCGTCGCAACTTTTTAATTTTTCTTTGACTTTGTTCTCATTAATAGCCTACATCAAGAAAGCAAGAAAAATAAAAGAAATTACATCATTCTTTTTTGCTTGAATTTATACACTGAATTTTAAATCTTTTTTTTTTTATAAAATATATGCAGTTGTGCACATACATACAATATTCAAATATATATATATATATATGAGATACCTTGAATGGTTCATTAATTTCTTGAAATTTGGCTTCAGCCTCGGCTTCAACTTTATTTGATGGGTTCCTATTAGGATTCCATTTCGTAACAAGCGACTTATATACCCTATACATCTCTTTAGTGATTGCTCCTTAAGAATTCTGAGAATGAATCGTCGTTCTATGATTTTATTAAAATATATATATATATATATCTTCTATACATTTCATAAGGAAATCATGCATTGCCAACACGCATAGATTGGTAACTAGACAAGGTTGCAAGAGTCCTTGAGAGAGAATGTCTTAGAAGAAGAAGAAGAAGAAGATGATGATAATGATGAAGAAGAAGAAGAAGAAGGAGAAGATGATGATGATGATGATATTGATGATAAAGAAGCAGAAGAAAGATTTGAGGAATTTAAGGAATTTTAATAGGCAAAGAGAAATGTGTGGTGGGTGTAACAAACAAAAAAACTCGTGTAATATGCTTTAATTAGGCAAAATTTGTTTTCTTTTCATGATGGTAATTGGTTGGTTCTATTTTTTTCTGGTAAATGATAAAAGGTTTCTTATTTTTTCTCTTTTTGGTTACAAAGAAGTCAGAGATCATGGATTTACTATACAGATACAGTTTATTGTGGATTGGAATAATAAGATATCCATTTTTTCATTTTCAAACAAAATCATCTGGCTAACTATTGAGGGCAAAATAGTCTTTTTCATACGGTTCATTTGTCACTATTATATTGATCAGGGACAAATAAGTCCTTTGACATTTTAGATGCATAATGAAATGACTTAAATACTCTTTAAAGAAAAAAAATCAAAATTCTGGTCCTGTGACTTTTTGGACTTTTGACACTTTGATTGCATAGTGAAATGACTATGTTGCCCTTAAAATGAAAAAAAATTAAAATTGATATCAAGAGACTTTTTTGTATTTTCATCATGGTTTTTTTAGTTATAATCAATTTCAATGAGGGGCAATTTGGTCTTTTCACAATATAAATATAATTAAAAAAATAAAAGCTAATGGGAGGTGTCACACTCGATTTCGCGACAATCTTTAAAAAATAAATTGCGAAAACAACAGATTTCTAACATGATGTTCTTAGATGAGAAAGGTCTTGTTTAAAGAGTCGCCACTTAGTATTATGATTACTAAGAACCCTAACTGGTCAACAAAGATTCTATGGTACGAGATTAGTTACGCGAAAGGAAAGATACTATCACCCCTTAAGCTTCCTACCTAAGGTAGGTTGCATTGCTGGTTTTGTCTTAAATTGCTAAGATTTCTTTTTTGTTTCATTTTTATGGTCTTACTATAATATTCATGATTCTGGTGTCAGTGAATAAATCTGTAAAATTTAGATTAAAAGAAAAGGAAACTAATTTATTTTTATTTTTTTAGAGAAAAATAAACATTTATTGTATATCAGATTCACATTCCACATTGAAGGCCCACAAATCAAATATACCCATAAATAAATCAATGAAGATCCCTATATTTTTCCAGAATTTTCTGATATCTGAAAAGGGCTCGTTTGACCAGATATCAAAACAAAGAGGTGTGAAATAAAAGGGAAAGGCATAAAGATGTGTTTTGCCAAACACACCCCCTAAGCTATTCTTTTTTTGTTTGTTTTTGGGCTGGGTCTAGCTCAACCCGTAAGATAATTATAGGTATTAGTTGAATTGAAGTTGCAAAGCCAAAGAATGCCATGCAACCGCCTCCAGATAATGAGGTGACCTACAGTTGTTATTGCAGGAGTAATGGTAATGGTCGGCGATGGCAGGGGCGTCCTTTTTTTCTTCCTGGTTTGGTAAGATGAAGAGATGAATAGTTTTCTTTGAAATGTCGTTCTTTTTCAACTGAAATGGCTATTTTCAATTTGCCCCCCTAAGTTCTGACATTTAGCAATTACGCTCTTATTCATGGAAAATCTCTATTTGTTTTTTATTTTGCCCCTGTATCAATTGTAATTAAACCCCTGGATTTCAATGCCATTTACAAAACAATCATTGATTTTCAATTTAATCAATTTATTTCTTAATTAGCTCTTCAACTTTTAATTCTTTCAAAATTGCCCCTAGAAAAATCAATTAACCCGTTATGGTATCACCTTCTATTCACTTTAGTCCTTGAACTTTAATTTCTTGCAATTTTGACCCAAATCAACCCCAAACTTTGGTATTTCTTCAATTAAGCCCTTGATTGAATTAATTAAATAAATCAAAGTTTAATTAAGTCCATAAACTTATCAATTCTTCTATTTTTTTGTCCAAATTGACTTCCAAATTTATAATTTCATCCTTATTAGTTTTTAAACTTTCAATTTGTGTTGTCTTGACCCAATTTTCAAATTATTTTTCATTCATTCATTTTTTTTATTTTTAATTGTTTTTCAAAAATAAAAAATTAGGTTATGACAATTACCTCCTCTTTATAATATTTACAATTCAAAGATGTTGGAAAATTTTGTTTTCTTTTGGATTTGCGCAATAAATTTATAAATAAAAGTAGAAATGGAAAATAACTTTTATTTCCTTCTAGAGTCTTGAAAACTTTGAAAGCAGTAGATTGTCAGATAACCTTCGCTGAGAGATGTTGAAATCGAGAAATTAGTCATATGAAAGGTGACCTACCTTATTAATGAAAAATAAAATACGAGGATTTTTCAGAAGTGGTCTAATTATTCCAGGCGACTTGCCCTTTGGTGAAAAATATGATGATTTTTCAAAAGTGATCTAATTGTTTTAGATGACCTGCCTACTAGTGAAATATACGAAGATTTTTTTAAAGTAGACTAATTGTTCCAGGCGACCTGCTCGTTGGTGAAAAATATAGAGATTTTTTGAAAGTGGTCTAATTGTTCCAGATGACCTGCTCGCTGGTGAAAAATATGAAGATTTTTTGAAAGTGGTCTAATTGTTCCAGGCGACCCACCGTTGGTGAAAAATACAAAGATTTTTCGGAAGTGGTCTAGTTGTTCTAGGCGACCTGCTCGTTGGTGAAAAATACATAGATTTTTCGGAAGTGGTCTAGTTGTTCTAGGCGACCTGCTCGTTGGTGAAAAATACATAGATTTTTTGGAAGTGGTCAAATTGTTTCAGGTGACTTGAAAAATACAGAGATTTTTTGAAAGTGATCTAATTGTTCTAGACGATTTGCCCGTTGGTGAAAAATATAAAAGTTTTTCAACCTTGATCTCATTGTAATGGGTGACCTACCCAATTATGAAAGATATGAAGATTTTTTTTAGATTGGTCTAATTCTTATGGGCGACCTACCCATTGAAAAATACAAAGATTTTTTAGATGGCCGACTCAAGTGAAAAACTCAGAAGCTTTCATTGTGATGAGTGACTTTTCCAATAGAAAAATACAAAGATTTTTCAGGGGGCCTAATTCTTATGGGCGGCCTGCCTAGGTGAAAAAACTCGAAGGGTCTCATTATGATGAGTGACATTTCCAATTAAAAAATACAAAGATTTTTCAGGTGGCCTAATTCTCATAGGTGGCCTGCCAAGGTGAAAAAACTCAAAGGGTCTCATTGTTATGGGTGACTTTTCCAATTGAAAAATACGAAGATTTTTCAGGTGGCCTAATTCTCATGGGCGGCCTGCCCAAGTGAAAAAATTTCAAAAGCAAAAATTTTTCAAAACGCGTTTTCAATTCTTGGCCATTTCGAGGTGGCCTTCCTTTTGATGGATCTCGTCAGAGATTTCTTTTGCAAAATACATTGTTCAATGTTTTCGAGTTAGATGATGTGCATACACCTTTACCTAATTTGAAATATAAGCCCTAATTTCTTCTCAACCTTCTTTATCGCTTGATTGGTGAGGTCTTGTTATTTCTGATTTGAGCCCTCTTGGTCGTTTGGCTTTTAGCCCACTTGAGGTGACCTATGTAGGTCTTTTTTAGAATATTTCTAATTTTAACCCAGCTCAACCTTTATGGTGCCTATCGTGACCCATTTACTTGCTAGAAATTCTCTATCTTGTTGATTTATTTGAGAATATCATTCATTAATTTCTTGTCTAACTTCTAACAACATTCGGTGTCACTTACTGAAAAGACCAAGCTGTCTTTTGTAAGTTAGAATGCCCCCTTGTCTCATTGTAGGAAATGTTCCTTTCTACTTTTTTCGTTACCCAAAAAAATCAAATCCCCTTCTAAGCACAATATTGTTTCCTTGTACAGGTCATCGCCCCTAAGTGTGCTTTGTCAGTGCTTAGACAAATAATAGTTTTGAGTAACCCTTCTTTCCTTTCTCCTTTTTAGTTTTGGTGAAGGAATCTTTGTCTAAAATGAATTTTGAAATCTTGATTTTGCATTTTGAAAACAAAAATTGTTTTGATGTGAGTTTAAAATACTTTGCTTTTGAAAACTTGCAACTCCCTGATTATTTTTTTGTTGAGAAACAAGATTATTTGTTCTTGTGTCGATGATATTGCCATTGGTGAATGTACATCATAGTGTGACCTTCTACTTTTATGGGTTCCAAAGTGGAGGGCTCGAGAAAAAGCTCAAGGTTTTGTTTGAGATAAATTTATCTTTTTTTTAACACTTGTTTTATCAACATGAATAAAAAATGAGTAGCTTGTTCTTGATGTCATGACTCTGATGAAAAAGTACTCTTTGTAGTTTGAAAGCATTGTTTATTATTCCAAGGTTCTTGCTTGCTTGGTGGCCAAGGTTTTTTTTTTTTTTATGCGTGTGGGTTGCTCATCAATAACTGAGAGAGGGGAAGTTGGGACGATGACACAGTTGCCAAAAAAAATAAGGTTAGGTTTTTTTATGTAGTGAGTCTCTCTTAGGTTTTCTTGTAATGCCTCCCCTTGATGTACTGGGATCTGTATTTATAATACAACAGTCTCATAGCATATGAGAAATAAAGTTCCAATCAAACTCATTCTCTTTTTAAAATTTAAATTTGATTATAATTTAAAACTAAATTTGAAAATGGATAAATATTATTATCTTGAGGATCTTTTCAAAATTGAATATTAGGAGAGAATGACAAAAATATATTGGAGTCTCTAGTTTTCCCATAAGTTGACAAATCACACCTTTAATCGAAATCAATCCCTGATTTTTTAATTTCAAATTTTAATCCCCTTAAAATTAAATTAAAAGCAAATGAGTCAAAATTGGGGTGTAACAAAATCAATTAAAAAAAGATAAAAAAAATGAGCAAACTCAAATCTGGTTAACTTGCCAAACCCGTGACCCAAGTAATGAGATTGCGCTGACCTCATAGAAAACCATAAAAAAAAATATAAAGTCTAATTTCAAATAAATCAAATGTTGAAGGAAAAAATTGGAAAACATTCAACAAAAAAAGGATAAAAAAACCTGAGTTAATCCACTAAACCCACAACCTGAGTAATGAGACCATAATAAACGAAGCCAATGTTGAAGTATGAAATTCAAAAGACAAAAAAAAGAGAACTGAATCAATCGGGACTAACTCGTCAAACCCGTGATCCAGGTAATGAGATTAGGATCATCTCATAGAAAGTAAACCGATAAAAACTATGAAGCCTAATTCTAGATCAACCTAATATTGAATGATGAAATTGAGGAAAAAATTCAACTAAAAAAGACATAAAAAAAGAAGACTGGTGTCAACTTGAGCTTACATCTCATACATGCGACCCGGATCATGAGATGAGGATGACCGCATCGAAAAAAATAACAAAGCTTAATCCTCAACAATCCAATGCTGAAGGATGAAAACAAAAAAAAATCAATTTAAAATAATAATTAATAAAAAAATTTAAAAAATAAGAAACAAAATTGACATAAAAAATTAAGAAAATGATGTAAAATCCTCGAGCCAATCCGAGTTAGCATGTCAATGTGTGATCTAGGCCGTGTGGCCAAGATATCATCATAAAAAGAAAAAAAATGTTTGATCTTTAATACATTCAGTGTTGAACGATGAAATGAAAAATAAAATCAGTGTAAAAAAAGATAAAGAAAAGATCTATTTCGATCCAGGTTAAAATTTCATACCTGTGACCCGTGTCATGAGACTAAGATCACTTTCAAAAATTAAAAATAAAAGATCTCAATTCTAAATAAATCAAATATTGAAGTATGTAATTGAAAAAAAAGGAAGTCAATTTCAAGAAAGGAACCAAGAAAAAAAATAATTAAAAAATAAGGGTCAAATATTACATAAAAAATAAATTAAATCAAATAATAAGGGATAAAATTGAGAACAATTTTTTTTTTTAAATAAGGACCATATTTGATATAAATATCAAATAGAACAAAATTTGAAGAACTGAAATTAAGAAAGAAATTAATAAATTTTTTTGAAAACAAATAAAGAAAAATAAAAAAATAAGGAAATTGTTTCAGCTTGTAGTCAAACTATAACTCACCTTCAGTTCTATGCACAGTGCTTTCAAGTTTCAGAATGGTTGTTTTTTTGTCGATCACTCACTTGTTTTGTTAAACAATGCCCCTCTACAGTAAGAAGTGTCAATGTTCCAAGTTCTACCTTTGTGCTTTTAATTCAATATGTGTGTGACTGCGAGCTCGAGCACAATTTTGTGAGATGTTGGATCGAATTTAATGTGTTTGAAGTTGTGGTTTTATTTATTTATTTATTTACTGTTATAGTTTTAAAAATAAATTTTTAAAAAATATAAATTATAGTTTTTTTTCTTTAAAGATTTTAAACAAGAGTTTAGGGCAAACTATGGTATGTTAATTAAACAAACATAAAAAGTAAACTCTAATCCTATTAATCTTTACTGCTAACTAAGATTGTCAAAAACATTTTTTTGACACGACACGAAATATATAATATAAACTTGGATTGTAAATTCGAATCATAAAATTATAAATAAAATATTTTAACTAATCATATATTGACAATTTCAGTCAAGTAATAAATAATAATATAACACAATTAAAATAAAAGTGAAATAAATAATATAAAAGTCCAAACATTTTAAAATACATATTTCAAATAAAAATTAATACAAGGTTTAAATAACTTAAAAATACAATACAATAAATACAATTATGTCTATAGAATTTCATTAACTAAAAATTAACAAACCTAAAACAAATAATATGTTGGCATGTCATATAAACTAAAACCATCCTTATTGCTTTTATCTTCCTCGTTAATAGAATCAATTACTCAATCTTTTGTACAGAGATTTGCTCAACCAATCTTGTCATTTACAGGATATGCAAAACTTATGGAAAGAATTCACAACAATTATTTTCAAGTAAAGCTATTGAAAGAGAATTCTGGATTCAATACATGCACCAACAAGGATGTATAGTGTATAGAGTTGGACAAAATAATAATAATAAAAAACATACATATTTATGGTTAAATTCTACAAAATCTTTACATTATTATTAAATCATTAATAAAACATACATCTAACAACCAGAGTAAATAATATGAAAGCAAAACTTAAAACATGTTAGTTTTCAGAATTTTCTATCAAATTGACCATCTATAGCATGGCTAAAACTTCCAGAGCTCTGTTGATTATGCAAGAATTCTGTTGTTCACGAGGCCTCATTATTGCCTGTTTGTGGGCTTTGATGGTTGCCACTAATTTGAATGGATTGACCTCAAAGCTCCCTTTTCGTACTGATATATCTTAATCAATATTCAATTTAATTTATTTTTTTCAAAAATGCATTCAAATCTTGCAAAATCTCATCTTTCTCTCCAATTCTCTCATTTTTCTATATATAATAAAATAAAATAATGCAAACTTTAAGAAAGCATCATAAAATTAACTTTTATGGAAAATTCAAAAAGTGGAAAGTTTATCTAGCATATTCAAGTTTTACTTGTACTGATTGACACAGGATACATTTTGATGTTGCACAAACTTATTTTCTTGGAGGCAAGATAATCTTTAACTCTTAAATAACATATTACATTTTTCTCAAGATTCATGTCGCACGTGTGTAGCATCGCGACGATCGTCTCCTATTCTTAGATATGTGTATCTATATGGAAAATATGGGAGACAAGGAATTCTTGTCTTTTATCAGTGGAAAATAGAATGGGAGTCGCCACCTAATATTTTGGTTACTAGGAACCCTAACTGGTCTCAGAGATCGGATACAGAGACTAGTTGCGTAAAGGGAAGGTATTAGCACCCTAAATACGCCCAACCTAAAGTAATCTGTATTATTTGATTGTCTGATATATGCTAAGGTCTTGTCGTGGTTTTTTAATTGTTGGTATGTCTACGGTTTTAAGAAAAGTTGTCCTTAGTAAGAAGATTCTTATCTCATCGGGTAAAACCTAACTGTTCTATGTCAACTGAAAAAAACTTCAAATGATTGCTTGGGAATTCCCAAGCATGGGTCTTTGCTCGATCCTGCAGTTTCAGCTTCGACTTTTAATATTAGGAGTACGTCTTATGTGTATGTTCGTAATCCTAGATATTAAAAGAAACAATTTTTTTTTGGATTTTTTGAAATATTGGCTAAGTTTTCGTGACTTTAATAAATTGGTCATTAAAGCTAAAATGCATGCTAAAACATACTTTTTGAAGTTTTCTTCATTGTATGAAAATACAATATGATTTTTTTTAGCTTTGTGAGACTTGGCCGTATGTGTGAAAACAAATTTTTATTTTTATTTTTCAATGTTTTGATGAAAACCTGGTATTTTAATACCGAATTTCTATCTTTACGGTGTAAAAATACAAACCAATGTTAAGCAAAATTTAGTAGAAAAATATGCGGAAAAATTATAAGTTTTTTTCAAAAAATTTTTTTGAATTTTTTCCCTTTTTTCCAGAATGGGACCGGACCCGACCCAACCATTTTGGGCTGGGTTAAACAGTGGGTCTCTCCACTATTCTCATGCAACGTGAACAATGGAGAACGAAGATGCAGAAGAAGAAGGAAGAGGAGGAGGAGGAGGGGGAAGGTGACCTGCGGTTGCTCACGATGCCGGTGGTGGCGGTGGCTGGGAAGCCCGGTGGCAGCTCTTTGAGCTTCTTCTTATTCCATGCAGAGACGCCAATCCCTGTGTCCTCTCCTTTTTTTTTGTTTTCCCTCTCTCATTTCTCTCGTTTCTATCTCTATTTTTCTCCTCTATTCTTTCTCTCTATTCCCCCCTTTTTTTTCTCTCTTTTTCTCCCTTGTTTTTTTTCTTTTTCTCCCTCTCTGTTTTTTTCTTCTCTTCATCTTTTTTTTTCTTTTTCTCTCTGCTGCTCACCTCCTTTTCTACTCTCTCTTCCCCTGTATTTATAGGCAAATACATGGGGAGAGAGGCCTACTACCCTTGTCCAATAATGGCATAAAGGTAGGGCGGCTCTAGTGTAGCTGCCCCAGGACCGCCCAAGGGGCATGTTCCCTCTATTTTTTTTACCCCGTGGTAGGCCACAGGTCAAAACTTAGGCAATTGGGGAGTCTTTGTCGGTGTCTTTTAGAGCCTTTAGGAGAAAGAGGGGGAGGAGAAAAACAGGGGAATGAAATCTTCTTCTTCCCTTGCCTCATGCATTCAGGGGAAGAAGAAGACCCACAGTGCCGTTCAAAATAACACCGTTTTGGGTTTTTTTTTAACAGTGGATGAAATGACGTCGTTTTGGACAAAACACGTAGTTTCATTTAAAAGGAAATGACGCAAAAACATGTCAAAGTCCAAATCAGTCCTCAATTTGTGATTTGTTCAATCAAATCTTAAATTGCAATTTTGATTTTAAAAAAATCAATTGCATCCCTGCCAAATTCAATCGTTGGCCCTGAAGTTGGCCGCCTTTTTCACTTTAGTTCTTGGTCTCTGATTTTTGCAATTTGACCCTCAATTGATCAATAAACTTCCAATTTCTTCAATTTAGCCCCTGATTCCGTTAATTATAGTCCCTCCATTTATGCGTGTTTTTTATTTTGGTCATTGGTTTCAGATTTCTTCAATTATGTCCCTAATTGGCCATCAAACTTCAATATTTATGCAATTAAGCCTATGATTTGACCAAATCAACTCTAAAAAATTATAATTTGACCCAGAACTTTAATTTCTTCCAATTACAGCCCAAATTGACTTCAAAATCAATTTTTCTTGC
>Ga0325400_1004554_pt1 | contig 12849 bp, 10 predicted proteins | sample PopdelMetagenome_2_FD_205662 | JGI IMG/M metagenome (GOLD analysis project Ga0325400, IMG submission 205662) | Populus deltoides microbial communities from Bellville, Georgia, United States - Xylem-PdKOR-R1 | ecosystem: Host-associated > Plants > Phyllosphere > Stem > Wood/Secondary xylem...
GGCGTACGACCTAGGGCAAGTTATGTCCTGCTACGCATCGGTGATCCGCTCGCTTCGCAAGTCGAAGCGTGCCTAGCCCAAGTGCATCAGCTTCCGCCTTTCGTCCACGCGGCAAGACTTGCGCAGAAATGGCAATCTGTCGAGCCTGGGGACGTTATAGTCGAGCGGCTCAGAACCACGATCTCGCGAGATGCCTAAACTCGCTCGTCAATCCTGCTCTTCCAGAGACTTCTTCAATCGCGCGATCTCGCGTTTGTGATAGTCGACGTCTGACTTCGCATCGTCGGCAACGCGCTGCGCGCGAGTTCGGTCGGTCGAGTCGCGCGCCAAGGACACCTTCTCTCTTGCCACACGCAGTTCACCAGAACGCGCGACGAGCATGCGCTGGTGGAAGGCCAGCGGATCACGCCTCCGCAGCCGTTAAGGTCGATCTCAGGCATCGCGGCGGGTCCCTCGGCTAGCAAGCTTAGGTCGAGTTTGGAGTCGAATCTATCGCTTCATCGCCCGCCGTTCGCGAGCCAGGACAATACAGACCTGCTCGACCTCTCAGGCCATGACCAATGCCGCCTGCCTCGTTGCGCGAGCTGATGTTCGCCACGGGAGGAGCGATGAAGGGCGAGAGGGCGCGGCCGCTTTCCATCACAGGCTCGCCGCAAGCTGGTACACGTCAAAGACGGATTCGAACTCCCTCAGCTGCACATCGCGTAGCACCCTGTTCAGCGCTGCATCGTCAAGCGGCAGCCGGTCGAGTTCTCGTCCAGGCTCGGTGGCCGCCTCGCGGTCGCTCGCTGTCGTCAGCCATTGCTGACGCATGTCGCCGCACCACTCGGCGCGATGCCAGAAGCGAGGATCACCGCTTCCTCCAGCGCGTGTTCTGGACCTCCTCGCTCGGTCGCTTGCGGGCTGGCCGGTCCGCCGGGACCGGCTGATCGACCCATGTGGTGCCGAGCGGCTGTAGCAGCTCGCTGGCTCGAGATTGGCTGTCCCCTCGACGGGGGCGGCCGTGATCGACAGCGGATATCTAAACGAACGCGGGGTCGGCTGGTCGTCGGCTCCGCTTCAATAGGCCAAGCCGGCCCGCAGGACACGCTTGGACGACTGCCCTTGCTCATCGTAGACGTGGCAGGAACGAACCACCGGGCAGGTCGCATGACGGAGCGGATGAGTGAGACGCAGGCGCGGGCCGCGGTTGCCGAAGAGCTTGCTCGCGAAGGCTGGAATACCGCGTCGACCTTCACGGTCAGGGACGGGAGCCGGCCAAGCACGTCATCCCTCGCATGGTGGCACGAGAACACACCCGAGAACGAGACGTCGGAAACGCAGCGCTCGGTTGCCTATCTGCGCGCCTATATCCGTATCGGCGGCCCACGGCTCTACGCGGGTGGCCTTTTCCTGAAGCGGCGCCGCTTGTGGATGGACCGCTCCGTTATTAGCCGGCTAGAGCGGGACGGTTATCTCGTGCTCGCAGACGAGGGTTCGCGCGAACCCTATTTTGAATTGACGCCGGCGGGTAGGATGCTGGTCGGTAACTCGGAATGAGCTAATGTCGAATTGGAACTCCAGCCCACACCCGCTCTCGGACATTCGCGATTGGAGCGACTCCGGTCGGCTGGAGCTGCGTCCCGAATTCCAGCGGAAGGAAGTCTGGACCCTTCCCGCGAAGATCATGTTGATCGACTCGATAACGCGTGGCGTGCCGCTGCCCAAGGTTTTTCTGGCTAACGAGATACGAGAGGATCGCACGTACCGAAAGATCATCGATGGCCAGCAGCGGATCAGTGCTATCCTAGAGTTCATGCGGGATGGCTTTGCCTTGGACGCGCCATATCAGGGAGAACACCAGGGGAAGCGGTTTTCTGACTTTGTGGGCCTCCATCGTGATCAGTTCCTCGCGTACAAGATTGACTTCGCTGAAGCCTCAAATGCAAGCGAGCGCGAGATCCGCGACGTTTACATGCGTGTCAACAAGTACACGGTGCCGCTGAACAAACAGGAGCTTCGCCGTGCAGACTTTCCCGGCGATTTCTTGAACGTGGCGGAGGAGTTATCCGTAGACGAGAGCCTCGACGAAAGCGGTGTTTTCACCGCAACGGACCGCCGGCGCTACGCTGACGCAGAGTATGTCTCCGAGCTTCTCGCTGGCATCATTGATGGTCCTCAGGATAAGAAGACCACCCTTGACGAGTATTATCAACGCTACGCCGTGTGGGAAGAACCGGGACGTACGGAAACGCGCGATCGGTTCCGCAACGCCGTCACTGACCTCCGCCTAATCTTTTCATCGTGGCCCGCAGGTATCAGGGCGACGCGCTTTCGGCAAAAGGCCGACTTCTATGGCGTGCTTCTTGCCGCCGATGACCTCCGCCGATCTGAGGGCAGCCTCGACGACACCGATCTCGCTCCCCTGCGGGAGGATCTCCGGCTGCTTACCGATTATATTGCCCCGACGTCCGAGGTGCCTATTCTTAGTGAGTACGCCATCAAGTGTGTGTCCCAAGCTAACTCCGTCTCCAGCCGACGATGGAGAACACAATTCCTGCGCGCTTTCCTAAGCGGTACTTATCTCAAGCGGCCACCCGCGACGTTAGTAGAAGTCGACCTCCTTTACCGTACCGCCGACGAACTTGCCGAGCGAGGTCTTCTTCCACAGCCACGCAGCACTTGCGCGGCTTGTGGCAATGAGATCGCCGCCCCCGGGACCGCCGTGCTGGCGTGGCCGGAGGATGCCGCGGTATTTCAGCTCTCGAACGCTGCCTGGTGTCATGCCGATTGCGCAACCGGGGGGTGGGTCCCTCTTCCGCGGCCCGCAGTCGAACCGAACGAGGCATGATAGGTGGCCTTGCTATATTTTGACGAAGTCGAGCTTAGGCGCGGACGTTATTATGAGGTTCCCGATGTCCTTTATGGCGACGACGGTACTTCGTACGAGCTCGGCTCGTGGATCGCGCGCGGCGGCAACGGCGCTGTCTATGAGTGCTCCAACAGGGTTACAGGCGACGAACTAGCCGTCAAGTTCCTGATGCACCCCGGCCGGGGGATCGCGCGGCGCTTTCTCCAAGAAACCGAACTGATGCACGAGATGGCGCACGCGCATGTTGTAGCCCTTATGGGTAAAGGCAGAGTCTACGCGATCAACGTTAGGCAGCGGCTTCCGTTCATTGTTATGGAGCGAGCAGACACCAACTTGGCGATTACAGTCGAAGAGCGAAGGTTGCCGATTGGTCCTGAAACTTACATTGGCCAGTTCAGAGGCCTCGTTGCCGGACTCTCTGTGATGCATAGGCACGCTATTCACCGAGATATTAAACCGGAGAACATCCTCATTTTCGGCGATCGCTGGTCACTTGGCGATTATGGCCTTTGTCGGTTCATGGACCATCGCCAACAGGACATCAGCGGCGAGCGCTTCGTTATGGGTCCTCGTTATTGGCTATCGCCTGAAGCCCAGAACAAGCGTATCGGTAACTCGGACGAGGTCGTCCGTGCGTCCGACGTCTACCAGTTGGCGGCCGTGTTCTGGTACGTAGTAACGGGCAGACATCCCTCGGGCACACTCTCACGCGCGGATTGGCGCGGGCCTGACTGGCTGTTCGATCCAATATTCGCAGCGCTCCAGCATAACATCGCCAACCGGCCTCAGGATGGCGGCGCGTTCGAGGCCGCCATCGATCAGGCGGTGGAGCGGGCTTGAAGCGCTCGCAAGCTAGACCGCGGCGCCGGCAGTTGGCCTGGCTGGGCGCAGCAGCTGCTCCACATTCTCGCTCAAGTAGTCGAGCGCGGTGTCGCCTTCGCGCTCCTGAAGGAGGGCGAGCAGTTCAGGCAGGCCGGCTAGCGCGTAGCCGTTCGCAATCCGCAGCATGTCACCAGGCCGGTCGACGATGGTGATGTCGTCGGTTTCACCGATCGCGAGCAAGGTCAATGCCGTCGGCCGCCAAGGATCCGAGTTGAGGACGACGCCCTCCGCCGCCTTGTAGGTCTTACCGGGATTGCCGGCCGGCGTGAGGCCCTTCTTCACGGCCAGGCAGATGGCGAAGAACCACATATCGATATTGCGCGCGAAGGGCTGGTGCACAGGCTGCGCGGCTCTGCCCTCCTTCTTTTGCACGAAGGCGTCAAAATGCTCCCTATAATCTTCCGGGACCATGATGTCGCTGCCAGCAAACGGGTTCATCAGGCCGCCTCGCGCTCGTCGGCATCGGCGGCCGAGGGATAGCGGTCGCACACCGAGCAGACCGACCGATGATCACACCCGCATTGTAGCGCCTGCGCTGCCGTGGTGCCGGGATCATTCTTGAGGATGCGCGGAAAATGGAGCGGGTTGGTGATGGTCGTGACCTCGCCAGCGCGCGCATCGAGGATTGCCTCGCAGCCGTTGATCTCGTCGTGCGTGAGGAAGAGGATGAGCTGTGCGCTCGCGTCCGAGGCGACACGGACGACCTCAGTCTTCACGAAGCCGCTCATCATGCCCAGCGGCGTGTCGATGACGTTCGGCGCCTCGACCCCGCTTACCTCGGTTAGCGCCAGGACGAAGGCGATCGTCAGCGCCCGCCGCGAGGCACCGTTCAAGTCCATTGAGGGATCGAGCATCCGCTCGTTGCGGCCGTAGACCGCAATCCGGAACTCGGACGTGATCTCTGCTCGCTGGATCAGGGCGTTGTCTGGATGGGCACCGATCATGCGCAGAAAATACTCGTTCATCTTGAGCGAGACCGCCTGCACTTCGCGCGTCTTCATGATCTCCAGCGCGCGTTCAACGACACCGCGCATGTCGCGCGCCGCCGTCAGCTCGCAGGTGAAGCGTCGTCCTTTCTCCTCTCGCGCCGAGAGCGTCTGGAAGCGCTTCTCCAAGTCCACCCGCTGCTCGCGATGCTGGCGGATCTGCTGATCCAGCCTGCCGGCGAGAGGGATCTTTTCGTCGAGCCGCTCGCGGTAGGTGTCGCGCATCTCGCGCGCCTGCTGAACGTTATCGTCCTTGACCTTGTCTAGCTTGGCTTCGAGCTCGGCTTCCGCCCGGCCTAGCTCCTCATAGGTGTGCTGCTCCGTATTGCGGTCCGAGAAGGCGCCGGTGTAGTCGCTGATCCACGTCGCTGCCCCCGCGGAGAACAGCTCGCGGCCCTCGAAATAAAGATCGGACACCTTTGCCTTGAGGGCGTCGGCGTCGCGGCTCTCCTCGATCAGCTGGCCGATGCGCCGCCGGCGCCGGGCGCCCTCCGGGGTGTGCTCGTCCAGGCTCTCGCCGCAAATGCAGTCGCTATGCTGGAGCCGGTCTTCGAGGATAGGAATGGTCTTGTTGGGGATCGCCCCTTTCTTGCGCAGGTCGTCGAGCAGCCGGCCTGCCGCCCGTAGCTTCCCGCCAAGCATCTCGCGCGCGAACGCCTTGTTCGACAGCAACCCGGCCTGCCGGCCCTCGGCATCGCGGATGCGCTTCTCGGAGGCGGCTCGCTCCTTCTGGATGCGCCGGAGCTCGCCGGCGATTTCGTCGCGATTGCCGCGCTTGAGCGCTTCCTGCAGCTCGCGATCGGCCTTGCCGTAGAGGTCATTGAGGTTCGCGATCTCGTCGGTCGTGGTCTGCAGCCGACCCTCGAGTTCCGGGATCGTCGTCTCGAGCGCCTCGAGCGCCGCCCGGGTCCGCTTGAGCTCGTCGTTGCTGGTGGCGGCGTCCGCCTTGGCACGGACATCGCGCTCGACCTTCTTCACGTGCTCGACCGCTTCCTCAAGCATCGGGAGCCCCATCAGCTGCTCGATGGCCCGCTTGACCCTGCGCTGCTGGTCGGTGCGCAGCCCCTCGATGAAGCTGAGCGCGCGATCGCCGTCGGTGAAGAATACCTCGCGCAAGTCGCTCGGCATGTGGACCGCGAGGTGCGCTTCGACGTTCGGGATCTCCTTCGCCCCGGTCGGGAGCATCTCGTAGAGCTGGGTCGACGACTTGCTTCGGACCGGGGATCCGACCTGCTCGGTCAAGCTGCGGATCAGGCGGTACTTCCTCGTGACGCCTTTGCTGGCGACCTCGTAGACGACCTCACCGACGGTTTCGGAGAGCTGCCCCGTCGTGAGGTCCATTGACTGAGGCGAGTAGCCGGCGGGCAAAGCCTCCTCGCCGAACAGGCACCATTGCAGCGCCGTCAGCATGGTCGTCTTGCCGCTCTCGTTCGCGGCGCGGATTACGGTGATGTTGCGGGTAGGATCGAGCGAGAACGCGATCTCGACGCCATTGAGCAAGCGGAAGCCGTCGAACCGGGCTTTGACGAGGCGCATCGGCTCAGCCCTCGCTTGCGGCGACGGTTTGGCGGTTCAGGTAGGTGCCGACGCGGCCGACCAGGTCCCCTATCTTCGAGACGATGTTGGTGCGTGCGAACTGGTGGCCGCGCTCGGCCTGGATGATTTCGGCCAACGCGAGCTGGACCTCCTCGCGATAGCCCGGGCAACGTTCCTCGACCGCCCCGACCTGCTCGAGGATGATCGTCACGACCTTCTCATCCTTGTACGCCATCGGCACTCACCCCCTGAGCAGCGCGCGCAGCTCTTCGACCTTCTCGAACGGCCCGCCGCTCTGCGCCCCATTGCGGCTCAACCTCGCAAATTCCCAGGCGCGATCAAGCTCAGAATTTACAATCTTCTTGGCTTCGCGGTCGAGGCTGCCGCCATCATACGCCTCTGGCGGAAGCGCGACCAGATCGTGGATGACGGCGTGGGACTTCCCGATTGCCTTGCACATCCGGAGCAAGCGGCCGCGGCGCTGCACCCACTGCCGCCTGACCGTAGTGCTCGCCAGGATGTAGGCGCGCTCGATTTGGGGCACGTTCACCCCCTCGTCGAGCACGCGCTTAGCGGTGAGCACCTGGAGATCTCCGGACTGAAAGCGGTCGAGGATGCGCTTGGTCCGCGGCCGGTCGCTCGTCTCCTCGGCCGTGAGCTGGTGGAAGAGGATCTGGCGGCGATCGAGCGCCGCGTTCACCGCTTCGAGCTGAGCCGGGTCCTTATCGGTCGCGTAGATTAGCGTGTAGCGAAGCCGCCGCGCGTCCTCGTCGTCGATGAGCGCGCACAGCGCCTCGAGCTTGCCCCGGGCAGTCTCCAGCACGCGCCGCCGCTTGAGGAAGAGGTTGTTGAGGCGATCGTCCTTGATCCCGGCCTCAATCTTCCAGGCGAGCCGCCCGATCTCCTCGCTCAACGCTCGCCAGTCCGCCATCTCGTCCGGCTGCAGCGGCACGAAGTGCACGTGGTAATCATAGGGCGTGAGGCAGCGGCCAATCGCCTGCTCCAGGAGGAAACTGAAGCAAGGGGGCCCAAAATAGTCGAATAGCGCGGCGGTGCCTTCGTCGTCATACTGGCGCACCGGGGTCGCCGACAATCCCAGCCGGTGCTCGAAGCAGGTCGGGGGTGCCGTCATGAACCCCGCCGCGCCGAGATTGTGGCACTCGTCGGCAATCAGCAACTTGGGCCCGTCATGCTTAGCGATCGCGGCGATGAACTCGGGCGTGCAGAGCGTATCGTTGGACGTGACCAGCGCCTCGGCTGGGCTAAGACCGAGGCGGAGCCGTCTGCGGACGTCCGCGATTGCGCGTTCCCTGCCCTTCTGCCCGGCCTCAGCGGTGAGGTCGATCGAGCGCAGTCCAAATAGGTCGATCTCGCCGCACCATTGCTGGACAAGGACGTTGTAGGGCGCCGCGACGACGATCAACAACGGACCGACCTCGGCGTGCAACTGGTGCGCACCGACCATGGCTGTGAGCGTCTTTCCGGCGCCGGTGCACATCTCGAGCACGCCACGCCAGCCCGCGGCACGCCAGGCACGAACCGCCTCGCCCTGGTGCGCGTAATCACCGTGTCGGTAATCGAGCCAGTCCGGGATCGCGAACACGATCTCTCCCGAGGGACGGCCGGCGACGTCCGCAACCGAGACCTCCGGTAATCCGTGCGCCTTGCGCCAGAGCCGGCGGTAGTCGTCCTCGTCCGGCAGCCGTTCGCCCTTGAAGTCGCGGAGCAAGCGCTCCTCAATCGCCTTGGGAAGGTCGACGACGACGCAGTCATTGTCGCCGCCGCTCCAGAGCAGCTCGAACTCGGCCGATAGGCGCGCGCAGGTGCGGGCGGCGTCGTCGCTCATCCAGCTGCGCGCCAGCGACAGCTGCTCGCGGTTCCGGCTCAACCCGGCGCCGGTCATGTTTGCCGACCCATGCAGCGCCGCGGTCTCCAGACCGTCGTGGAACAGCCAGACCTTAGGATGGAACAGCGCATCGCGCATGAGCGCGACCTTCATTTGGAGCCGTCCCTGCGCAATCAGCCAGGCGAGGCAGGCGAGCGTGTGACTGGCGAGCGCATCGGCGTCCGGCAGGGCGTCGACGATCTTGGTGTGAGCGAGCGCTTCCGCGTCGATGCCGGAGCGGAGCGCCGCCTGATCTGCGGCCGAGAGGTAGGGGCTGACGATCAGCCGCAGGGGCGCCGACGTGCCACGGAGATAGGAAGCGAGACCGGGCGCGATCTCCGCCAGCGCCTGGCTCGCGAAGAAGCCGATCATGACCTCGGCGCTGGAGCTGGCCGACATGCCCGGCGTGATCACGCCGCCAGCGACATCGTCCTTTGGGAGAATGTAGATGGGCTCGGTCGCGCGCAGCGCAGCGGCGAGACCGCTGGCCGCGCCCTCCGCGGCCAGCGTCGTCACTTGTGGCAAATGACGCACCCCGACGCGGTCTCGTCGAGGCCGTAGACGTCGTCGACCGACGGATCGAGGTCGGCGCGCAGCGGGTTCACGCGGCGGCGACGCTGGAGACGCTCGACCCGGGCGGCATAGTCGCGCTCGATCTCCGCGACACGCTCCGGCTCTGCGAGCTCGCTCAGACTCTCGCCCTGCGACCAGGTAAACGGCGAGCCATGATCGGCCGCGTTTTTCTCATAGCCCTTTGCCTCCTCGAAGGCCTCCGGATGCTCCCGTGCGAGCCGCACCCATTCGATCTTCTGCTGGAAGAAGCAGAAGGTGCACCCCGAGCGCGATCGCCAGCGATAGTAAGTGGGCTCGCCCACCCCGGATGAGTCGAGCAGCTCAATCACGCCCTGCTTGTCGATGCCAGCCTCGCGCAGCGGGAAGTGTACGATCATGTTCTCGTGCGTCGCTTGGTAGCCCGAGCGGTCCTCGTCCGCGCGGATCGCGACGTAAGAATGGACCTTCACGCCCGCCTCGAGGCTGGGCCGCAGCCAATGCTCCAGCGGGCGCAATTTCAGCTGCCGCGTGCACCACCGCGTACGCGGCGACGGCAAAAAGTTGTTGTACTCACGCAGCCAAAAATCGAAGTCGCGATCGGGATTGAGGCGCGTGATCGGCCGTCCAAGATAGCCTTCTAGGCGGTCGAGAAAGCCGTGAACCTCGGGAAGCTCCTTGCCGGTGTCGGTGAAGAAATATTCGAGTTCCAGCTCCGGACGATGTTCGCGCATCCAGATGGCAAGCGAGGCGGAGTCCCGCCCGCCCGAGAGCCCGAGAATGTGCCGCTCGACCGTCATGCCGCTTCTTCGTGGTGCAAACTGGCCGCCTCGATCCGACGCAGAGCCTCGGCGAGCGCCGCGAGCTGGACGCGCTCGTTCCCCCGCCCGAGCGTCGACAGCAGCCGGTCGGCCATCGCCCGGGCATCCAGCGCCTCGTCCGCGCTCACCTCGAAGCTGTGGACCACGGGCTCTCCGCCGCGGCTTGCCAGCATGACGCTAACCGCCTCGGCGCCCGCCGCGCGGCCCCGCGCCACGGCGAGCGCCTCTGCTTCGCGCAGGTTGCGCGCGAACCGGATCAGCTCGGCATGAGCCTTGTCGACCTCCTGGTCGCTCCACTGCGCCGCCGGCGTGTGGATCAGGAAGCTTGACAGGCCTTCGATTGCGCCGCGCCGATCCTCTGCCTGTTCGAGCGCGGCGACGCGCTGAGCGAACGCATCGAGCCGCAGATCACCCGTCACCCCGATTGCGGTCACCACCCGCCGCGCCGAACCCTCGAACGTCGCCGGGTCGCACCCGAGCGCCAAAGCAAGCGAGCCCGCGAGCTGCTCGAGCATGGCGGGATACCCGCCTTCGAGCTGCTCCAAAGCGTCACGAACCGCCTCGACGCAGGCCACCGGCGTAGAGGCGAGATGGGCGAGCTCATCGAAAAGCAGCTTGTTCGGATCGGCGGCATGCAGGATCAAGTCGCGAACCCGCCGCGCTTCGACGCTGAAGGCGCGCGTGCGCTGTGCCCACTTCGGGAGACCGATGACGACGCGAACGAGCGCCTGCGCGATCGTAAGCGGCGTCGCCGCCTCACGGAGGCCGTGCGGCCTAAGGATATCGCCAAGTCCGTTCAGTAGCGCATCCTGCTCCCGGCCGAGCGCCACGTGACGGATCGTGATCGCTTCCGGCGACTGGAGCAGCCGGTCCGCGACAAGGTCATCAATGACCGGCGTGAACAGCCCGTCGAGATAGACCGCGATCGTGTGCGCGTTCGCGAGCAGCCATGCAAGTGCGAGGATTGGCATCGGCCCGCTGCGGAGGCCGATCGGTGCCGCCCGCCACCGAGCGAACAGGTCGGCCAGCGTAGAGCCGTCCGTCAAAGCCGCCGCCTCGCGCCACATCGCCGCGTAGCTCCGGCCCACCTCGCTCCCGTCCGGATCGGCAAAGCCCCATTCGCCGTCTTCGGTCTGCCGGTGCAGACCCGCTTCTCGCAGAATCGACGCATATAGCGCGTATTCCGGCGGATAGCCGACGAAACCGAGGCGCTCCTCGCGTGCTCGCGCGCTCATCGCGTGCAGAAGCGTTCGCACGGCAGCCATGGCGTTTGAGGATGGTCGGTCGCGATTGATCAACTCGTTTCGGATCAGCGCCCCGTCCGAATAGAGCTGATCGGCTTCGGCCGAGGCGATGGCGCTAAGCGGGCGGCCGTCATAGTCGTTCGCGCGACGTCCCGCTGCATACCACTTCGCCTGAACGAATGCGCCTCGGATCTCCTGCTCGAGCATGGCGGAGACTTCGGCGATGCGCGCCTGCACCTCTCGCCGCGCGATGCCATCGCCCTCGAGCTGCGGGTTCTGCTGGCTGACTCGCTCGAGCGAATCGAGTTCGATTGCAAGCTCGCGGATGAGATAGCTCGATCGCGGGAGGCCGCAGGCGACGGAGGTGTCGTGGCCGCGCCGGGCAATCGCCTTGACGGCAGCCTCGGCGTCCTTGTCGATCGTCTCGGACGGGCGCACCGCCAGCACGATGGCCGCTGTAGAGGGGCGCGAACGACGCCAGCCGTCGAACGCAGCGGCATGCGTCGCGGCAAAAACCTTGGCGTCGACCGCGGCCCCTGCCGTCTCCAGCACCGGGAGTGGATAGATCAGGACCTCGGACCAGCGCAGGCAACCCGTGCGATGGTAGTGGCGCTTCGCCACCACCGGCGGCAGCGCCAGCCGGTCGGAGAGGTCGATGCGCTCGTCCGTCCGCCCTGCCGCGGCCACCGCCGCATCGAGGTCGAAATCGGACCCGGCGAACACCGCGTACGTCCCGAGGTGCTTGCGGTGGACGAGCACCGACCAGTTCACCAGCTCGTCAAGGGCGGCAGCCACCTCTCGCTCGGTCGCACCGTCAACCGAGGCGGCAAGGACCGTAGTGGATGCAACGAGCCCTGAGCCCGCCCCGAACATCTCAATCAGCGTCGCCGTCTTCGCCAACCCGATGTGGAGCAGTCCGCCTCGGGCAGCGGCGCGATCTATCGCGTCGAGGCTGGTTGAGAATCGATGGCCTTCGCTTGACGCCAGGATCGCCGGACCGAGGTTCGCCGACAGGTAATCGAACAGCTGTGCCGGGGCGTAGAGTCCTCCGTCGCCATGCGCCAGGTGATCTTGGAAGCCGGCCGGCTCGGCCGACCCGAGAAAGCTGAAGACGCTGCGCTCGTTCTGGCCGAAGCGGTGGCGCGACAATGGACCGAGCAGCAGCGCCACAACCGGGTGCAGCGGCCAGCAGCCTTCCAGCATCTGATCGAGGGCCGCAGGGGCGCTGCCGCGGCGCTGCCTGACCTCGCCGGCGATCCGACCGGCCAAAGCGCCAGCGGCGGCGGGAACGGTGTCAGCCGTGATCGCGCGGGAGATGAGCTCCAGCGTCTCATCGCCGGCCGTGGCCAGCGGGATGTCCTGGAAGCGGCCCTGGATCTTGGCCCATTCGTCGCGCATCGCGCGCGGCAGCTTGGCCGCGTAGCGTTCAAACGACTGGTGGAGGATGACGAGCACCACCAGCCTGCCGTTCGAGCGCGCCGCGAGTTCAGCGACGTCCTGCAGGACATGCAGATCACCGCCGTCCTGCGCGGCATGCTCGAGGTATTTGCCGAGCTCGTCGATCATCAGGAGGAGACCGTCCGATCCCGGCGCCTTGACCCGCTCGATTAGCGCGCCGAGCAAATCGCCTCCGGGTAGCTTCAGCGCCGTGCGCAGGTCGTCGGCGACAGCCGCGCGCCGACCCGAGAGACCCACGACTGCCCAGCCCTTGCGGCCGCGCTTGAACGCGCCTGCCAGCTGCTGCGTCGCTGGCGCGCCCAGCACCATCTCAGCCTTTGCGCGCGCCAGTCCCGCCGGCCCCAGGGCCGCGCCCAGCAACAGCGCCGCCGACGACTTGCCGCCGCCATAGGGGCCCGTCCAGCTGAACGCTCCTTGCCGGCGTTGTTCAACCGATTGCGCCATCGCCGCGAAAGCCTGACCGACGCTCGGCTGCAGGACGTAACCCTCCAGAGCGTTGACGCTGCCGAGATCGGTATCGATCCGTGCCGAGCGGGCGAAGCGGCGTTCAACGCGGACGGGCGCCGCCGCCGTCATGCCGCGACCTTCCGCTCGATGCGGTAGGCTCGGCGCAGCATCGCCGGTTCATCGAGGGTCC
>Ga0325400_1004558_pt1 | contig 12845 bp, 9 predicted proteins | sample PopdelMetagenome_2_FD_205662 | JGI IMG/M metagenome (GOLD analysis project Ga0325400, IMG submission 205662) | Populus deltoides microbial communities from Bellville, Georgia, United States - Xylem-PdKOR-R1 | ecosystem: Host-associated > Plants > Phyllosphere > Stem > Wood/Secondary xylem...
GCTGTTTGTTTCTGGTGTTTTTCATTCATTTATATATTTTCGCTTCCTATTTCCCTGTATTTGATTGCCTTCTTGTATTATACATGTACCTATATCAATAAAATGAAAGTAGTTTCAAACATTGTTATCTGGTGTTTTTTCCACACGTTTGATTACTAAACTCTGCTCTTTCTGGAATTCTGTTGATGATGAAACTGTTGATATCTAACAAGAGATCATTTAATCAGTACAAATGCCAAAACTTGATGTATTCCAAGAGACTACAGCAGATACATACCAAGTTCAAGATTATCTTGTGTGTTTAATGCTTGCAACTAGTGTTGAGACTTTTATAATTTCAAGAAAAAAAAATCAAAAAAATAATGAAATAACGGTTCAACCGTAACCTCAAATTAATAGGCTTTTAGATTCAAATGGCAAAAAAAAATATTCATTCGATCGTAAATTTGAGTTTCATTACTAGCATGTCTTTGAAATAATATATTTACATCCGATTTATTTTCTTTTATTAAACTATTCTGAGTTTTAAACTCAACTATGGTGATGTGTGCACAATGTCCTGCCTAATGTACTATCTAATGTGCAATTGGTATATCAATACTCAACCCAAGTTTTTCATATTTTTACCTCGAAGTTTGAATATAAAAAATAAGGACTAAAATGAAAAAAGCACTGAAATTCAGGGCTAATGTAGAAAATTGCGTCAAATCAAAGATTTAAGGTCAATTTGAGGTGAAATTGAAAGAAATTTAAAGTTGGAGGACCAACTTGAACTTTGGCTAAAATCCCTAATTTAATGTCCAAAAGAACACCATTTTGAACAGAAAAAAAGTAGAGAATCACATGACGCGTCATCTGGTTACTATTCATTATCTTCTTCTTTTAAAGACATTTAATGCTTCATCTCTCACCATTTTGAACAGTAAAAAAAAAAGGGAACCAAATGATGCGTCGTCTGGGTATTATTAATTATCTTCTTCTTTTGGCCTAAAAACTGTCCGGGTGGCTACTTTTTAAAGGCATTTAATGCTTCATCTCTCAACCAAACTGGAGAAATAGTACACCACCATAATAGGTTGACATAGTACTACATCCTAGAGTAGGTCTCGCTGGCCAATTGTCCCTACAATCATCGCGACACCACCCCAAAATGGCCAACCTGACAAACCTTTAGCAGCCAACTTTTTTAGGCAATGTTAGCAACTTTAAACTAATGGTTGAGATCTTTTTGGATCGAATTAAGAGCCAAGATTTGGTGAATTCCATGCATTGAGTAGGTACAAATCAGAGCCCAAAGTTGGTGAACAATAAGCTTTTCTTCCTAGTTTTTTTCTTCTTATCCACCAGCCATCTTCTTCCCTTTCTTTCTTCACTCCTCCGCCACCAGCACTACTAGTTAGCCACCCCCTACACCAGATAGCTCTCTTCGCCTCCCTATTTTGCTAAAAAAACATGGTAATTTACATGCAGAACCATTGTTCTGTATGCAAAATGAAGAAAAGTTAATTAACATGGTTAATGGGCCGGGCCAACAACCATGTGGATCATGGGCTGGACCCGTTTCGGCCTAGCCCATATGGCAGGGCGAGGTCCAACCTACCCTTCAAAAAAAGAATAAAGGTCTGTTGGGCTACTTGTCGGCCCAACTCGACTAGGTCGGGCTGGACTTGCTTCGGCTTAGCCTATATATTTGAAAAAAATTTCAAAGGCCTTTGAAAAAAAATTATGATTTTCACATATGTTTTTCTAACAATTTTGCATAATATCAGGCTATATATTTAAACTGTAAGATACAGATTTGGTATTAAAATACCTGGTTTTCTCCGTAGCATTTCTTAAAAAAATTGAAGATTACAAAAAAATCTCAAAAAGTTTTTAAATTAATTTCCTCCTTAAAAAAATGTTTTGTTTTCATGCAAATGGTCAAATCCTAAAAGTTTTCTATGCATACTTTTTACCAAAAAAATGCATCTTTCTCATGTTTTGAAATGCAAAAATAGATACCGTAACTAGTTTATGATTATCCGTTAGTGTTTGACCGAAATATCAAAAATCCTTAACCAATCATTTTGTTCATTTATATTTAGAGTGTTAGGATTTAACTGTAGACCTCAATATTCAAGGGTGTAAAACTACACAGTAGAGTACACCATCACATATTAATGATAAAAAATGCAAAATAAATGCAATGCTAAAATTTAGACTTTATAACTGTTAGGATTTTGCCAGATAAGTTAGAGACTTCTCCATGAAAGGAGATTTTCTTTAAACCTTCGACTAGACCAACAATCAGGAACACGACTTAAAATAACAATCAAACAATAATGCAACTTACCTTAGATTAGGTGTATTAGGGGAGATGTGTCTTCCTCTTGCACAACCAGTCCCTTACCTGGACTCTCGCAGATCATTACGTTTTCCAGTGACCATAATACTAGATGGTGACTCTTGAACTTTAATCATAATTTTATGATTAACCCAAAATCCTTTCCTTTCCCAACTCCTCTTAAGAGGTAGACATGTGGGTCATTCGACGTTGCCCCGTGACAAGTAACACACCAATTTCTCCATCAATTATATGTTATTTCTCTTCAATAAGAAATTTCAAAACCTAGATGTATAAATACACCTAGTCACATGGCAAAAATCAATATCCCATCCTTGGCCACACAAAAATAGCTATAAAAAGTTAGGCCTAAAGCTAGAACCAGGTTAGACTATACAATTTCTAGCCATTACACTGAGATACACATTCTATGTAACTTCATTTTATTTTTCTCTTCTTATATATTATTCTATCCTTCTACTTTTACTAACTTAAGTATCAAAGTGTTTCTTGTTTCCACGGAGGACTGGTTTTTCAAGAACAACCCAAGTCATACCAAACGAAGATCTATATGCACCAGTCTATAACGCATCAATGAAAAGCCCATATTTTATCTATTTTTTTTTCATGACTTCATCAGATTCAAAAGATATAAACTTTTTAATTTTTTTTTGTCATGTTTATGATATATTTGAGTTGTTTCTTTGTTATTATAATGGTGATTTAACTTTTCTAGAAAAGAAAATTGTACGAAATGCATGTTATAATCTCAATTAAATAATTTTTTTGATCGATCCTGTCTTAAGACCAATGCGGTAATTAATAATTTGCTAAATTTATAAAATAATATATTTTATAAGAAAAACACATAGGTTTCACTTATATATATTAATAATCTCATTATATATATATATATATATATATATATATATATATATATATATATATATCAATTAAGAGGTCTTTTTAAAATATAACTCTAATATTACCCATTTCATCTTGAAATTGATATCTCATTGAACATCATCTCTAACATTTCTTAGTACATTAAGAAGCTATGATGTAGTGTCCTCATATTGTAAGAGAAAATATGCAAAGCTATTGGTGCTTTGAGTGCCTCTTTGCACGAGACAATCTCCAGTATAGAACTATCATCTTCGACTTTATCTTTTTTGTCATTTCCCATATATTTTTAATATTTTGCCCGTCATTCAAAATCTCTAAAGTTACCTTATTTTCTCCCTGTGTAGTTCGAAAGACACTCAACATCCATTATAATATTATATTTTATTTTTAGAAAAATACACACAGAATAATGATAATTAGTAATTAAAAATTAGGTAATATTCATATAATTAAAATACATAATACACACACACACATGTTTAATGTTTTGAAATAAATAAAGAATACCTCGATAAATTAATTTTTTATTAATTAATGTATGAATTAATAAATTATTATTAAACTTTCATGATCATAAGAATAATAATTTATAGAGGTTTAATTGCATATATTGCACACCAACAAAAATCTATTTAGGAATGTCTCCTTCCTAAAAAGAGAAAAATATAGTTGAAACATGGTTTGTGATAATTGAGAGACTTAACTCAATGAGAGGGCCACCTCTGCTATTTATATGATTAGGACAGTACATGTGTTACAATGTATCATACTACAAACAATAAGTCAATTTATTAATAATAAAATATTTCCTTTTCTAACATATTCTATAATACACCCTCTAAAGCTGAAGGTGGGTTATCTACATGAAGCTTGGAATGTAAAAGAGCAAATGTATAGGGAGAGAGTGGTTTAGTAAGAACATCTACTAATTGATTTTTAGATGAGATGAAATGAATTTGAATCTTTTTTTTTAGCCACTCGATCATGAACAAAGTGATAATCCACTTCAACATGTTTTGTTTGAGCATGAAAAATCAGATTAATAGCACCCAAATTATCGCACTAGATAGTAGTAACAGAACTAGAGGAAAACACAGATTTGTTAGAAGATAGCGCTACCAAAGAACTTCATCAACACCATCAACCAAAGCTTTATACTATGCTTCAGTAGAGGAGCGAGCAACATTGCATTGCTTCCTAGATTTCCATGAAATAGGGGCGGTACCAAGAAAAACAATATATCCATCAATAGATTTTTGATCATCAACACTCCCCACCCAATCGATGTCAGTGAACCCATGAAGTGATAAAGAGGAGCCACAAGTAAGGTGGAGGCCATAAGAGGACGTACCTTTCAAGTAGCATATGATACATTTAATAGCAGCCCAATGGCTCTCAGTAGGAGCATGCATAAACTGACAGACCTTGTTTACAACATAGCAGATGTCCGGTCTAGTAAATGTGAGATACTGAAGAGCACTAACAATTTTTTAAAAGCTATTGGGATCCGAGAATAACACATTAGACGACAAATCAATCTTGAAAATAGAGGCTGGTATATCAACAGGTTTATGGGATGACATACCAGCACGACAGAGAATATTAAGAACATACTTGTGCTGACTCAGCATGAGTCCCACACTAGTAGGAGTGACCTCAACCCTTAAAAAATAATAAGCATTACCCAAGTCATGGAGCTTAAATTTTGGACTCAGTAAGGTAATAAGGTGATGAATTAAGGCAGAGTTGTTACTAGTAAGTAAGATGTCATCAACATAGACAAGCAGATAACATATATCATGATTCCTCGTCAAAATAAAGAGAGAGGTATCAACCTTGGAAGCCCGAAAACCAATAGTTTGAAGAAAGTCACTCAGGCGGTGTACCAAGCCCGAAGGGCTTGTTTTAGACCATATAAAGACCTGTGAAGAGGACATACATGATTTGGCAGAGCAAAGTCTACAAAACCTGTAGATTGTGCCATGTAAACAACCTCTCGAAGTGAACCATTGAGGAAGGCATTGTGGACATCAAGTTGTTGAATCGGCCATCCTTTTGACATAACAATAGTGAGAACTAACCAAACAGTAGTCAGTTTAACAATAAGACTGAGGTTTCTGAGTAATCAATGCGTTCCTGTAGAGTGAACCCACGCACAACTAATCGAGCCTTATAGCGGTCAATAGCACCATCAGCTCGACGCTTTATTTTGTACACCCATCGGCAGTTAACCAAATTCATGGAGGGATCAAAAGGGACCAAGGAACAAGTACCATTGGTATGTAAAGCTGCAATTTCATACTTTATGGCAGTATGCTAGCATATAAAACGGTCGGCCTCTTTAAAAGTAAAAGGTTCGAGAGTGGAGTGAGGCATTACCTGTAAACCCCAGAAATAAATAAATAAATAAAGGTTGCTTAAATTGAAAACTAACTACATGAGAAATAAAAGTGAAGAAATTCATGTGTATGGTTAAATAAAAGACAAGAATTCAGAAATTTTTTGAATATAATTTTCGGGCGAAATAATTCGAGACTTTATAATAAGCCTGATAATGTTGAGGGTTGGATTTAATTGAAGAGAATAATACACTTAAAGGAAATGAGGCCTAAATGCAAATAAGGGAAATTATAGAGTATAAATACTCTCTCCTCACCAAAAATCTGCAGGAAACCATAAGGAGAGAAAATAGAGAGTTTTATACCCATTCTTGCAAAATCAAGAGAGAAACACTAAAATTTCAAGAACCCATCCAAGATTAAGGGTTTATAGATGGGATAAACATTTATGAGCAAGGGATTAACAAGAAATTGAACAAGAAGAAAAGAAAGGAGGGAGTTGAAAATCTTTAACTGGTTGAAGATCAAAATCTTAATTCGTACCGGGTAAGGTGTTCTAAACATGATCTTAAAAATTCATTTCAAATTCGATAATGAATTGATGCCTTGATATTGAATTATAGGTTAGGTTTTTTAGACATGAATTGGGGAAAAAAGTACTTATTGTTAAAATTAAGTTAATTCATGTGTGGTATGCAGTTTATGAAAGTATTGTGTGAAGGGAAGGGGGTGACGAATCTGGACAGATTTGTCTCCTGACTTTCGGTGAGATTTCAGGTAGAAGGATAAGAGAATTAGGATCGGGTTTCTTCATAGATATTGTAGATTTGGATGTTAGCTAACCAAGGAAACTGGTCTTGCTTAATTTGGAGATGTAGAACTCCAGTTATGAGTTACCAACCGAGACTGAGTTGTGACTGATTCTTTAGGGCAGCATGACTGATTAGTTGATGAGCAATTTGACTATCTTGGAGGCAAAACTGGGTTCTCCTCCCTTCAGAGAACTTGTAGCCTCATGTCTTAGCTTTCCAACAAGATCAATCTCACTAAAAATAGAGTTCTAGAACTCTAGATATAATTAAAAATCTGATGAGTGTTCAGACAATAACAGTTAGACATTAACAGTTTAATGTCTAGACAACAACGGTTGGACAGTAATAGTTGGACAGTAATAGTTGGATAGTAACAGTTCAATGTCTAGACAGTAACAGTTGGACAATAACAGTTCAATGTCTAGACAGTAACAGTTCAAAGTTAGACAGTAACAATAGACTTTCACGTGAATTTATGTGTAAGAATATAAAAGAATTGAGTCATATGAACACTTGCACATTGAGATACTAACTTCGAAAATATAAATGATATATGTATGTTTGTTATTACGAGGAAATGAACATGCATAGCAAGTAACATATGAGTAATAAATGAATATGGATTCTCTATAATATCAGCTTGAAGGAATCATAACAAAAAACTTCCTTGTGATTCAGGAGGAGCAACCAAGATTGGATCTTCTGTTAAGGGAGGTCACGAGACAGGCGAATCAGGTGTATGATTTTCCCTCCTTTTTGCGCTTATACAATTTAAAATTCTTCTGGTGAATGCAATTACAATAAATATCATGTTCAATGTAAATAAAGTCTAGGGTATTTACAAGATTAGCTTTGACTAATGGCATCCGTGATAGGATTGTCGGGAGATGAATTACAAGATTAGCTTCGGCTAATGGCATCCGTGAGAGGATTGCCGGGTAAGCACCCGTGAGAGGATTGCCGGGAAATGAATTACAAGATTAGCTTCGGCTAATGGCATCTGTGAGAGGATTGCCGGGAAAAGAATTACAAGATTAGACTTTGCAAGGTCACCCGCTTCATGCAAGTAAATAAGAGTATTCAATTAAGAATATGCAAATGAGTGTTAATTAGGTTTAAAAAGATTTACAAGCAAAATATAAGTTGTCTGTTAGAATTCTTACGGATTCGATAGAAATTAATACTTCATTCATATACATTACATAAGCATATATATATATATATATATATATATATATATATATATATATATATATTTCTTTTATCAATATAATGGTATGTTTATTTATATAACAAGTCCATCAAATATTCAGGGAGATCATTAGTTTAGGACTCTACCTTGTCAAGCTTATGTAAATATTTAACTTAAATAAAAGGGAATTAACGCGTTTATGTAGTATGCTTTTGTGTAAACCTTGATGTATTTATAAAAGTTTAGCTTAGTATGTAGTACTTTACTTATCTTGTAATTAACCCTTTTGAAATATTTAAAAACACTTATCATATTGTAATGCTTTCTTTGCATGTTAGTATTCATTTTTCTTTTAAATTTTATGATATGATATGTGGGCTATGTTCATATTGAACTTACTCATGTGGATTGTATGAGGTGTTGAATTATGATGATTGATATAAGGTCCGAAATTATGGGACCTTCTGATAATGGGTTGATTGAGTAAATGGATAGTAGTTGATAACTTGGGATGTCCTAAATACAAACGAAACTCTGTTGATTTTTTAGTAGATTTTTTTTAAAAAAAATTTACCCTCAAATTAAGAGATTATGTTGGGATCTTTTAACATTGATCAAATCGTACATGATCGGGCTGTTACATTACCAGTGAGACTGAAGGCTGTGAGGAAAAAGCAGCGAATGAAGTGATGTTGGTAGTCTTGTTATGTCTGGGACGCAACACTATAGGGTGTTATAACTGTGCTAGAGGAGCAAAGGTCTGAACAAAGGACGATTGCCTCGGAGGAATATAATTGGACAGATCAACACAAAGGTCCAGACCTAATGAAGACACGACAGATGATCGGGGTCGAGAGAAAGAGTTAGATGACTGTACTGAAGAGACAGCAGCCGGAGGAGACATTATCGCAGACAACTCCAGCGTTGTGAACCTTGTACCTGCAAAATGATCAATAAATATGGAGGCGTATGATGATAAGGGGACAGTGGCGTTAAAGGATGTGGGTGGTGTGGCTGACAGAAAAAGGGTGAGCGAGGGAAGGTGTGTGACAGTGGTAGGTGGATGGGTATGGCTGGTGGATGTAAGGAGATGGGCAGATTCGAGAAACAGAAACACTTGTTCATGAAATTTTAAAGGTGCCTTACAATGACCAAGAAGAGTAAGATCAGTTTTAACACTATGACGATGACGACGCTCAACAATACCATTTTATTCATGTGTATGTGGGCATATGAGGCGATGATGAAAACCAATGGTTTTAAAGAATGAATTTAACTTACCATATTCATCACCCTAGTCAATTTGAACAAATTTAATTTTTCGAGAGAAGTGTAATTTGACGAAGACTTGAAATTGATGAAACACATTGAATACATCAGATTTGACGATAAGAGGATAAAACCAGATAAATTTTGTATGCGCATTCACAAAAACAATAAAATAACAAAAATCATCTGAAGATAACATAGGAGCATGACCCTACACATCACTAAAAACAAGTTCAAGATGAGCAAATGTTTTATGACCCGTAGATCCTAAAGATATACGAGATGACTTTCCTAATGAACACGCTTGACATTGAAAATTTAAATGACGAGAAGTACATACAACCTTTTTATTTGATGCTAAGAGGCTCAGAACACGAAAGCTAGGATGACTGAGGTGATGATGCCAAACATCAGCATAAGTGGACAGAAAAGCTATAGAGGCCATCTTTACTCTGACCGGAAAGAAGAACTGCCTTGGTTAGGAGATCCTTGACATAGAAAAAAGAAGAGTGAAACTCAAAAAAGACATAATTTTCACGATAAAATTGTTGAACAGATAAGAGTCTTTGCTTAATTTGTGGAACATGTAGAATATTAGACAGATTAAAGTTCGTTTTGGAGTATGCAAAATTTTATGAGCTGTATTAGATATAATAAGTCTCTTACCATCACTAACATATATTTGATCATTACCACGAGAAGGTTTTGCATGTGTCATATCGACAATGTCTGGAGTAACATGTTGAGTCGCAGTTGTATCAGGGAACCAGGTGATATGGGTCATTGATTTGACCATGTTCAATAAAATCAGTTAATTTAATAATAAGATTTGACAAAGACATCTACAGTAAATAAAGCGAAGAAAGAAAAGTTTGCAATAATTAACTATAAAAAATGAGCTGGCAATATTATATTCAGAAGAAGAAGAAAGAAAATATTGTTAGAGACTCATACCACTAGAAAGAGTTTACCAATACAGTTCTAATGCCATTATAAAGGTCTACATGACAACATATAAAGAGGCCGCATGCATCATTAGATCAATGACCTGAAAATCAAATAAAAAAAAATATCATTAAGTGAACATCTTATGCTTATTTTAAATCAATTAATTTAATTTAATTTGAAAACAAAATTTCTTTGAACACATTAATTAGTATGCTGAACAAAATATGAAGATCTCCACTGTCTTATCTAGATACGCAGTTTCCTTATTTGAAGATCTCGTAATTTCCTTTCTAATTAAGGATTTTGACGGCCAAGTTGCACCCAGTAGCCAATTTTCCATTAGCCTTCAAGCAAACTCCTTGTGAGTAAGGCAAATTATCACTTTAAGCATAAAAACTGAGCCAAGGAATCTATCATGTTTCCAAATGCAGAAAAATGTTGAAATTGTTCAGGCACTTTCCTGTAATCACGTGGGCAAGTCCTTTTCATGTCAAATTGTGACCTGAGGATGATGGACTAACAGCACAAGTGAACGACTGTCCATGGCATTATGCAACATAAAAGGGAATAAGGTTGCTTTTAATGAGAGCAGAAGATGTTATTAAAATTACATAGAAGTAATTTGAATTCAGAACTAGCTAGATCGATGACCAAACAAAATATTTTATTTTGTGATTGGTCAGCAAATATAAGTTTCAGTCCTGAACAACCCAGTTCAAGGGGAAAATGGAAAGAAGAAAACATAACGTGTCACAACAAGAAAAGGAAGACATGGCATTGTTTTCAATGGAAGATGGATAAGAAGGTGAGCTAACAACAACAACATTCAAAATGACTCTCCTGTTTTCTAAACTAGATCAACCATATGGAACAGATCACAAATAGATCTCTCCCACCGTCCCACGTACATCGATCTATGTATATAAACCCATTATCATCTCTGGTTTTGTCACAAACAATATCACACAGTTCTTTCTTCTCTTAATCCTAGCTAGCTAGTTCATATAGTCTCTTCCAGGCCTTGAGATTTAGCATCGAGATGGCAAGTTTCAGCTGTTTTATCTTAGCTCTCTTCATTGCTCTATCAATTTCAGGCGGCGAGGCAGCTCGTCAGCTTCTGCAATTGCCCCCTTTACCTGCGGTACCCAATTTGCCTAAACCAACATTGCCACCAATGCCTTCTATACCAACACTACCACAGCCCACATTGCCAACCGCACAACCTTCCCTGCCTAAACCCACACTGCCTCCACTTCCTAGCCTGCCAACAATGCCTAGTACTCTCCCCAAGGTCACCTTGCCTCCACTTCCAAGCATGCCCTCAATGCCCACTATCCCTATCCCAACAACAATCCCCTCTATCCCGTTCCTCTCCCCACCACCTGGAAACTAGACCATGCTATGGCTCCCTGTGAAGAAAGTGTGAAGAGTTGTGCTGTTTGCTTCTGGTGTTTTTCATTCATTTATATATTTTCGCTTCCTATTTCCCTGTATTTCATTGCCTTCTTGTATTATACATATACCTTTATCAATTAAAAGAAATGTAGTTTCAAACATTGTTATCTGGTGTTTTTTCCACACATTTGATTACTAAACTCTGCTCTTTCTGGAATTCTGCTGAGCTTGCACTATTAATGATGAAACTGTTGATTTCTAACAAGAGATTCATTGAGTACAAATGCCAAAACTTGACGTATGCCAAGAGACTACAGCAGATATATACCAAGTTCAAGATTATCTTGTGTGTTTAATGCTGGCAACTAGTGTTGATACTTTTTTAATTTGAAGAAAAAATAAAATGATCCAGATCTTTTTCCGAATAAATCTTGTGAAAACTATGGTTCACGGCATAATAGATAACCAAGCAAGTATTCAAGATTTTGATAGCCCAACCTTATTGAAAACAAATTATAGTAGCTCAGTTACCCAACAACCAATGTACTGTGAACAAATAGTGTTTTGTTTAGCTGCACAAAAGAGGAGAGGAGAGGGGAGCAGAGGAGTTTGGATCCTGGACTAGCAACTTGAGGAAAATGTTTTTTTTTTAAAAAACAAACTAATCATACGGAAACACAACGTTAACGTTTTTAATGGATAGGAAGGTAAACTAACAATAACAAAACTGAAAATCGTTGTCCTGTTTCCTCAAGTATACAAACAATACAGGACAGGTAGATCTTTCCTACATCATCTATATATACCCAAGGCATGCCCTGGTTGGTCACAGACAACCTTGCACTTGCAAGATTCTTTGGTTACTCATTTGTATCTCATAGGTTCATTGAGGCCTTGTAACTTAGTAACAAGATGGCAAGATTCAATTGTTTTATCTTAGCTCTCTTCATTGCTTTATCATTCTCGGATGGCGAAGCAGCTCGTCAGCTCCTGCAATTGCCCCCTCTACCCTCTCTACCGAATTTGCCTAAACCAACACTGCCGTCATTGCCTTCTATACCAACACTGCCGCAGCCCACATTGCCAACCTTGCCAGCCACTCAACCATCACTGCCTAAGCCTCCACTGCCTCCACTTCCCATCCTGCCAACAATGCCTGCTATCCCCAAGGTCACCTTGTTGGGATTCAGAATCAAGAACGATTAAAGCTTGATTTATAAATCATATCTTAGTGATGTAGTCGGATTGTAATTTCTATAATTCAGTCCTAAAGTTTAGGTGCTAGTCTGTCAATTTACTTCTTTTAGACAAGATCTTTCTATATAAGCCATGTATATGAGTTGTACAAGACATAGAATAAACAAGGGCAGTTGTGGTTCTTTCTCTTTATCAGTCCCTCTGTTTTCTTTACGATCAGTCCCTCTGTTTTCTTTACGATCAGTCCCTCTGTTTTCTTTATCAGAGCATAGGTCTAGTGCGTGAAACTGCTCATTGTTTTGCTTCTGCCAATATCAGCATGACTGAAACTTCATCAGAAAAATATTTGACAGAGACAATGGATTTTTATGATCCCTGCTACATTCATCCCTCAGATCACACTAATCATGATATTGTCACTCAACTCTTGGAAGATGACAACCACGCAACATGGAGTCGTG